>Ga0209727_1000275_pt1 | contig 62722 bp, 95 predicted proteins | sample RifGroC1_FD_183995 | JGI IMG/M metagenome (GOLD analysis project Ga0209727, IMG submission 183995) | Groundwater microbial communities from Rifle, Colorado, USA - Groundwater C1 (SPAdes) (version 2) | ecosystem: Environmental > Aquatic > Deep subsurface > Groundwater | place: Rifle, Colorado... | reverse complement strand
CGGTCATTACAGCCAGTTGGCGGCATCCGGTGATTCCAGCCAGTTGGCGGCATCCGGTCATTCCAGCCAGTTGGCGGCATCCGGTGATTCCAGCAAGTTGGCGGCATCCGGTGATTCCAGCAAGTTGGCGGCATCCGGTCATTCCAGCCAGTTGGCGGCATCCGGTCATTCCAGCAAGTTGGCGGCATCCGGTGATTCCAGCCAGTTGGCGGCATCCGGTGATTCCAGCAAGTTGGCGGCATCCGGTCATTCCAGCATAGCAGCGGGGATTGGCATAGATAACATTGCCAAAGGCGTAAAAGGGAGTTGGTTGGTCCTTGCAGAGTGGGAATATAAGTCAGATAGATACGTCCCTGTTTGCGTCAAAACCGTAAAAATCGACGGAAAGAAAATAAAAGAGAATATTTTTTACAAATTAATAGGCGGAAAGTTTGTAGCCCAAGGAGAATAACAATGTTTGAACTGAACATGAATCCAGCGCGCCTTGAAGGTGAAAGTTACGAAGCGTATCAGTCCACGCGCAAGAAGGTAATGGCAGAAACCAAGCGTAAACTTGCCGGGCGGGTCGTGCATGTGTCTTGTGTGCTGCAAAAGATTGTCTTCCTTGACGGCACGGAGAAGATCGTCAAGACTCCGGTGAACGGTACATATATCATTCCCGGCAAGCATAGGCCGCGCCCATCCAAGGCACAGAAGAAGGCGACAAGGAAGACCTTTACGGCTTACAGGCTTTCAATGCAACAGGTAACTAACTCGTAGCCCCAAGGAGAGTGAAATGACCGACGAAATAGTGAAAGGTTTCAAAGCAACCGACAAGAACATGCAATGCCGTGGGTTCCAGTTTGAGTTGGGAGTCTGGCATAAGCACAATGGCGAAATCGCAATGTGTGAAAGCGGGTTTCATTTCTGTGAATATCCCTCCGGGCCGTGGTCGTTTTACCGAGATGATGGGACGAGGATATTCAAGGTTGAGGCGCGGGGCGTAATAAGGGGTGAAGGTCCAGGCGCAGATTTGAAGCATGTTGCCATGGAAATTTGCCTTGTCGAAGAGGTTTCGTTTGATGGCGACAGGAACACCGGCGGCTGGAACACCGGCGACGGGAACACCGGCGACAGGAACACCGGCGGCTGGAACACCGGCGACAGGAACACCGGCGACGGGAACACCGGCGGCTGGAACACCGGCGACAGGAACACCGGCGGCTGGAACACCGGCGACGGTAACACCGGCAACAGGAACACCGGCGACAGGAACACCGGCAACAGGAACACCGGCGACGGGAACACCGGCGGCTGGAACACCGGCGACAGGAACACCGGCAACAGGAACACCGGCGGCTGGAACACCGGCGACTGGAACACCGGCGACGGGAATGCAACAGACAAGTGCTCAGGGTATTTGTGCTGCAAGGAACAACCTGTAATCATTTTCGACAAAAAGGTCAAGGCTGGGTTTGATGTAAATTGGCCATTAGTCCATCGGTTATCTGGCCTGATGATGAGTGATGATCCGATAGATTGCTCCAAGTTTTTATCAATCCCCAACGCATCTGAGACTGCAATCAAAAAACTCCACAAGGCCCACATCGACCGGCGCAAAGCAATCAAATAGGAGAATGACATGAAGTCGAAGGCAAAGCGAGAGAAGAGGCGAGTCAGCAGGCGGGACCGTATCATCATCCTACGGACTTTGCCAAATCCAACGTGGTTTGAAAGACCAATCAGCAGAATCAAGGAGGTTCTGGCATGAAGCAGCCTGATGAAATTTCCGAGTCATGCAAAATTTACGACCCCCAGAACAACCGGCCCGACTTTACTCCTAAGCAGCGCAAGGAGTGGACCCCGCTCTACCCGGTGTACAAGGCAAAACAGAAATTTCGGCACGGGGCAACGTGGTATTTCCTGTTTGAGTGCAAGCATTGCGGTGATGAGATTATCCACTCACTCGCTGAGAGTGCACCGAGGACATGCGCCTGCCGGAAGCTAGATAGGTCCAGGTCGGCCCCGATCAACATCAAATGCACTAACTGCGGCGGGTGGTACTGGACTACGAAGCAGGGCAACACGACGCGGCATTACTGCTCAGAAGAGTGCAAGAAGGAATACGCGGTTAAGTGCCGACCTACAGCAGAGTGGCTGGCGTTATCCAACAAACCGCGTGACGGTTATTTAAGAACCATTACCAAACCTGGAAACTACGATCGGCCCTACAGGGCAAGCGTTATCGACAACGTGATGGGGGCGTGAGATGCCAATATCAAAATGTGTAAGATGCAATAACCAATGGGACGACAGCCTGATGTATACCGACTTCTCCGGCGATGACGTGTGCATTCATTGCCTCGGAGACAATGAGCGTTTTGCCAAGAAATCATCTGCCGACCAGCGCAACACTGAACTGACCTACGCAATCAATCGCGCAATCGGCTTCCTCAAATCGGCCCAAGGGTCGAACCCCAAGCGAGTCCCGGACAAGCCGCTGAACTGTATCGAGAATTACGAGCGGCACCTCGCCCTAATCGACCAGTATTTGTACATCGCTGTGTCTGAACTGACAAGGGCAATCGGCTGATGGGCAAGTCCTCTAGAAACAAAGGAAAACGCGGCGAACGTGCAGCGAAAGACCTGCTAACCTCCCGCGACTGGACAATCCTAGCAGACACGACCGCTGGGCTGAGCACGGATGACCTAGTGTGCCAATCACCGGACGGGCGGGTGGTGTCGGTCGAGGTTAAGAACTGTAAGTTGATCAACGTTCCTGAGTTTGTCAAGCAAGCACGGGCTAACGCGAAGAAGAATCACTGGCTCCTACTCTGCCATATCGACAACACGCGGTCGTGGCTGGTGATGGGTAAGGGGCGGTTGCCGGTGGTGTGGACTGAACAATCTAATGAGGTGGAATGATGGAATTGACACATTTTCAGATGTACCTGATTACGAGAGTGGATGCGATTAGTTTTATGTTGTTCATGTATGGAGCGTTTTCACTGGTGGTTGGACTTGTGGTTCTTCTTGTACAGGCAACTGTAGAAGATGCCAGCGATTGGGTAATGAAAGTCCGCTCAAAGAGGATTGTCTTGATCGGGGGACTGTCTATGCTTCTCTGTGCTATGCTACCCACAAAATCTGACATTGCCTTAATCTACGCAGTCCCGGCGATAGTCAACAATCAAGATGTGCAATCAATCCCGCCCGAATTGGCGAAGTTGGCGCGGGTTAAACTTGAAGAGATGGTCAAGGAGGCGGTGACAAAATGAGCGAACCGATAGAGCTGAAGATTGATGCGCGGTGGAAGTGGGCGGTATGTGGTGGGTTTATGATGAAAAGCCAACCCAAACCGAGAGTGTGTGGGGCACTACCCACGGAGACGCGGTAAGCATTAAAATATTCTCAACGCCCGCATATCAAGGTGCCTGGAAAGACTCCCTGCACCAGATAATCGACGGCAAGCTGGTGAAATACATCGATGTGCCGGGGGATAAGGAGAAGGTGATTGTGGGGGCTAACCAGTATAGGCGGTATTCATCTGGTAAATTGGACGGTGACGGGCGTCTCTTGTGTTACACAGCAGGAGACAAGTGGTCGCCAGATGGAGAGAGGACGGGGTGGTATACATGGCGCAGACCAACCCCGGAGGAAGAGGCAGAATAATGGCCCGCACAATCACAGTACAAGAGCAGTCAGATATCGCAATCGTCAGCAACGTCTGCGCGGCCATGCTGGACAAGGACGGCAAACTCTCGGTCACGGTGAAGAAGTACGACGAAACGCTATCCGACAAACAGCGGCGGATTTACTTCAAATGGGCAGGCATCATCGGGGGCGAGTTGGGATACACGAAGGACGAGCAGCACCTGATACTCAAGGAGCGGTTTCTCCTGAACATCTTCATGCAAGACACCGATAACCATAAGCACGACACGCTGAGGGAAGGGTATTGCAACCTGCTGATAGTCAAAGATGCCCGACCAGATTTACACGAGGGGCTGTATCGGTCCATTCTGGCAAGTGTATCTATCAAAAACGCCAGCATTGCCAACATGCGCGAATATTTAACCGAGATTGACAACCTGGCGCGAGGCTTGGGGATTGTTCTGCCCAAGGCCGACGACGCATACTACGAAGCAATGGGGATTAAGAGGGGGATGAAATGCGGAAAGTAATGGTGATGAAGAAGAAATTTGATACCGCCCATATTCATTTTAATTGGGTAGACGACTACGAAGGCTTGTTCCACTGTTGGGGTGTTAATTTCGAGGAATTTGAATCAGGACCAGGGAATTACACTATTGCCATCATTGAGAAAAGCGATGGAACGGTAACAACCGAACCTCCTTTCTATATCAGGTTCCTGAGTGGGGATGATCAAAAATGACAGACGCAGAAGAACTGAAATACCTACTCTACCGCAGGGCAGCAATGCACGATTCGCTCCTGAACATCCTGTATGCGCCGCGTGGCAATAATTACAACGTCCTGGACGCTTCGACGCTGAAGGAGAACATAGCCGACCTTGACCGGCAGATACTGGTGATACGGGAGAGGATGGATGGATGAGCGCAGATTCGACGCTGAGGTGCGTAGGCGGCGTTTCTGGCGCAACTACGACAGGGTGATGGCACTGCCTCACGTAACGCTTGACGAGACGCTGGAGCATATCAGGTCGGCGTTTAAGGGGCAGCGGAAGCAGGGGGCGAGTTGGAATGATATGCCGCACAGGAATATGCGGACGTTCAGGTTGGTGAATATCGGATTGGGGTATTCTGCTAAGGAGGAATGGTGATGATGAAACTGACGATGGGCATGGATTTCGATGAATGCATTAGGGAACAGATTAATCTTGACAGGATGGCTCAGGCTGCTCGGTGGAAGAGGGCGATGGAACAGCGGAGGAAGCGCACTCACTCAAAGAACAGGAAGAATGTTCGCAAGATTGCTAAGGCAAGTCGCAGGGGCAACCGATGATCACCGAGAAGAAATACCTAGACGCTGTAGCCTCGCTAGGCTGCATGGTCTGCGGCGGTCCCGCCGAGATCCACCACATTCGGCAATTCGCTGGGATGTCGCAACGGGCGAGTAACTGGCTAGTCGTCCCGCTCTGCCCGGGGCATCACCGCACAGGGAGAAATTCAATCCACAACAACACGATGAACGAAGGGGCATATCTCGCTAAAACTATTGAGGCGGTAGTCAATTTACTGGCCCGGAGGAAATAATGGAAATTAAAACAGAGTTTTCGTGCGGAGACAAGGTGTACGTCCTGGCTCGGCACCACTGGCCCTCAAAGATCGAGTCTGTTTCAGGTCCGCTGACTGTTGGGCAAGTCCGTGTGTCCGTGACAGATTCAGCCGGGATTGATGGTGAGGAAGTGTTTGACAACTACAAGCCTAAAAAGGGGTACGAGGAAAGTTACATGCTGGTAGAAACCGGCATCGGAACCGGCACTGTCTATGGCGTTAAGAATATGTTTCACACCTCAGCAGGGGCGCACATAGAGGCACTGCGGAGAAACCAATTGATTGAGGGGGAAGAAAAATAATGGAAACCAAAGACGAAAAGACACACTACAGGAAAGCATTCAATTCACCGTACCTTTCAGCGGCAGATATTGTTGAGCCGATGACGTTTCAGGTCAAGAGGGTTTCGCTTGATGAAGACAAGACGAAGAAGACCAAGGATCATTTCAATACGATTTACTGGGTCGAGAAGGAAATCAGGGCCGGTGAAGAATTGAAACCGATGATTCTTAATGCCACAAACTCACGTACCCTCAAAAACCTCACAGGAAGCCCGTACATTGACGATTGGGGTGGAACGCATGTAACGGTATACGTTGACCCTAGCGTTCGCTTTGGGCGTGATACGGTCGAAGGATTGCGTATCTCATCCGAGAAGCCAAAAATCAGAAAGCCTGAACTTCTCCCCGGCACTCCTGCATGGACAAGAGCGGTTGATGTCTACAGGAAGAAGACCAGTTTTGAGGACATCTTGAAGCACATGGAGATATCAGAGGCAAACAAAGAGGCCATTATCAAGGAGGCGGCAACCCCGGCAGCAGAATGATATTTCATGACGTTGATCAAGGGAGCGATGAATGGCTCGATATGCGAGTTGGGAAGATAGGCGGATCTTCAATAGGGAAGATCATGGCGAACTATGGCAAGGCGTTTGGAGATCCAGCCCACGGTCTAGCCGTGCAGGTCGCAATCGGGCAGATAACCGGAGTGCGGCAGGATGGCGGATTCAGCAACGAGCACATGGACCGGGGGCATGAGCAAGAGCCTATAGCCCGCAGCCTATACGAACAGGAATATTTCTGTACTGTCTTAAACGGCGGGTTCTTTGAAAACGGAGATATTGGGGTAAGCCCTGACGGACTGGTCGATGATGACGGTGTAATCGAAATAAAGAGCGTCATTCAGACTGTCCACTTTGCAACTGTCAAAAGGGGTAAATACGACCCGTCCTATAAATGGCAACTGTACTTCAACCTGCAACAGACCGAGCGGGATTGGATCGACTTCGTAAGTTTCTGCGCGACATTCCCCGAAGGAAAGAGGTTGTTCGTTGACAGGATATATCGTGACAAGTCACAGGCAGAGTTTGAAATGATTGATACGAGACTTGGCGAGTTTAGGCGGTTGGTTGACGAGAAAAAAGATGTAATAAACCGACTATAGGGGGCGACATGAACGTACCATACAGGTCAGTACGAGAATGGGTGTGCCCTGCCTGTGGCGGGATGAATTACACCCCGGAAAGAGATATTGCAGAGGATGGCGTAGCGGTGTGCTGGAAATGTACCAGCGAGTATGAAAACTTTGAGGAAGAGGTGGAATAATGAACGAGGCGGTAAAGGAATACCTGAAGGGGTACAACGCAAAAAACGAGTATGGGATTGAGGACGATGACCTGCTGGAGACGTTGTTAGAGGGAGACCAAATTTACAGCAAGGTCACATCAAAGCACCGATGGTGGAACTGCACCCTCGTTGTGGTTGACATCGGCGGGAAATTGATCGGGTACGAATGGGCGGCTACGACCGGGGACAATACCGCCAGAGATTTAGGATGGGAGTTTGACGAAGATTCTGTCTGCTTTGTCGAGAAGAAAGAAGAGCAGGTAACTGTAACCACATATCACAAGACTGAGGCATAACATGGTAAATAAAATAATTCTCATCGGCAACCTCGGAGCGGATCCTGATGTCCGTTACACCCAGGCCGGGACGGCGGTCGCGACACTCCGCATGGCAACTACCGAGCGGTTCAAGGGCAAGGACGGGCAGATGCAGGATCAGACGGAGTGGCACAGGGTAATTGCATTTTCCCGCCTGGCTGAGATATGCGGGGAGTATCTGCACAAGGGATCGAAGGTGTATATCGAGGGGAAGATCCAGACTCGGAAGTGGACTGACCAGAACGGAACCGAGAAATTTACCACCGAGATCATCGCCAGGGAGATGAAGATGCTTGACGGCAAGGGTGGGCAGTCCGAGCAGCAGCAGGAGCCGGAACCATACCCGTCGAACAATGGCACTGGCGAGGACGTGCCGTTCTAGATTATCCAACAAATTCAAATACATAGGTGTGACATGGAGTTCATTTCATTTCAGAAAATAGGCAGACTGGCAAGGGGTATGGTGGTTACTGAAAAACTCGACGGCACAAATGCTCAGGTCGTGTTTGATGATGAAGGGGTGATGTGGGTAGGCAGTCGTAACAGGTGGATAACTCCCGGTGACGATAACTACGGATTCGCCAAGTGGTGCGCGGAGAATGAAGACGAGTTGCGGAAGCTCGGTCCCGGTAGGCATTATGGCGAATGGTGGGGGCAGGGTATTCAGCGGGGATATGGGCTGAAGGAGAAAAGGTTCTCCCTGTTCAACACCGGCAGATGGAACGCTGAAAATCTCCCAGCCTGTTGCTCTACCGTGCCGATTCTCTACAGCGGGGTATTCGACAATGCGGCGGTTGAGGCGGCGATTGAAGCACTCCGAGAGTATGGCAGTGCTGCCGCGCCCGGATTTATGGACCCGGAAGGCGTGGTTGTCTTCCACTCGGCTACGAACACCCTTTTCAAGAAGACGCTGAAGAAGGATGAATCGCCTAAGAGTTTGGTAATCCCCGCCTAACCTGCCGCGCCGCCGATTTCCCGCCGACCGTCGAGCAACTGATTGAGGGGGGTGGCCGGGAAATCGGCGGCGCGGCTTATGTGGTGGGGTGGTGAAAACGTGAGATACAACATATAGCGGTATTCGTGAAAAAGCGTTGCATTAATTTGTCAGGTATGTTAAAATAATAGGACGCAACCAGAACGGGCAATGCTGGCTACATTGCTGCTATCGGACTGGGTGCATTCCTTAACCACACGGGCACATAAAATTGAACTCGATCCAATTTCATAAGAAGAGATACTCACCGAGCAAGCAAGGAAGAGGATTGCCACCCTCTCCCGTGTGGGCTTATTCGTGTGGGTATCTCTTTTTTTGTTGGAGATGGTGATGAGTAAGCTTTTCTTCTATCGCATAGATGCTGCCTCTTTTTTTGCCGAAACGCTGAAGTACAAATCAGACAAAGAGCTAGGAAAATTCATAAGGCAATTTGCGACCGATTTAGTCACTTGTAGCGGTGCTACAGATTACTCAAAATCTGTAATTGTAGAAGCTACCGAATACATAAGAAAAAAGAAAGAGGCTGGAAGCAAGGGTGGGAAGCAAAAATCTAGCAGTGCTAAAGCATCGCTCAAGCACTGCCCTAGCACTGCCCTAGCCAGTAGCAGTAACAGTAGCAATAGCATTACTGATATACCTACCAAGGAGATAATTGCTAAAGAGGGTATTCTTTTCCATTCAGAAGTAGAGGGGTGGATAAACACAGCAACCGGGGAAGTAGTCGAAACCCCGTTCGGGTGATTCTATGTGCATATTGAGAGACTATCAGAATGCTGCCGTTTCCTCAGCCCGTGAGTCAATCGTTTCCGGGCACAAGCGACCCTTGATTGTCCTCCCCACCGGATCAGGCAAAAGTTTAATCTACGGGGAGATAATCAACCTGGCGGTAAGCAAAGGGAAAACCTGCCTGTTCTTGGTCCATCGGCGGAACCTCGTAAGGCAATTCGCTGAAACCCTTGATAAGCATTTCGGTATCACGGCAGGGGTGATAATGGCAGGCGAAGAGTTTACCCAAGGAAATCAGGTATATGTCTCCACAGTACAGACTTACCATCGCCGGATGCAGCTTGACGAGTTGCAATATAACCATTTCTTCATTGATGCAGATATCATCCTCACCGACGAAAGCCACACCTCAATATCCAAGCGGTATCAGGACATTTATAGCGCCTATCAGGACAAGGTGATCATCGGCACCACTGCCACTCCGGTACGTGCTGACGGCAGAGGGTTAGGGGAGATATACGACGACCTTATAAGTATTATTGATGTAGGCGAATTAACTGAGAAAGGCCATCTCTGTCCTGTCAAATATTACGCTCCTACTGAGATAGATTTGTCGAAAATCAAGGTGGAAATGGGCGATTACGATAAGAAGGCAATCGGCGCGAAGATGGACAAACCCAAACTGGTTGGGGATGTTGTGCAGAACTGGCTGAAGCTGGCAGAGAACCGGAAAACCATCGTTTTTGCGGTCAATGTCAAGCATTCCATTCACTTGAGAGACGAGTTTATCAAGGCAGGAATCCCCGCAATGCACTTGGATGCAAAGAGCGGAGACGATGAAAGGGAGTACGCGTTCAAGGAAATGGATGAGGGCCGGATCAAGGTTATCTGCAATGTCGCCCTGTATATCGAGGGCATGGATGTTCCTGATATCTCCTGTGTTGTTATGGCAAGGCCGACAAAGAGCCTTGGTTTATTCCGGCAGTGTGTAGGCCGTGGGTTGCGCCCTTCACCTGGCAAGGAAAACCTTATCCTGCTTGACTTCGCCGGGGTGATCTCAGAACACGGGTACATTACCGACCCTGTTGAGTGGTTTCTTGATGGGAACGAGAAAGCGTGGAAGAAAAAAGAGCGTGAGAAGAAAGACAAACAGCCCATGAAATGCCCGACTTGTCACGCAATTTTTGAGGCAACTACACATTGCCCGGATTGCGGAAGCGAGATGAAGAAATTCGGCAGGAAGGTCGAGGCTGTTGATGGTGAACTGGTTGAGCATAAAGGAAAAAAGTCATTTTCTCCTGCTGAAAAGCGGCGATGGTTCGGGATGTTTGAGTGGTATCGGCGGAAGAAGGGGTACAAGCCGGGATGGACGGCATGGAGTTACAGGGACAAAACAGGCGTATGGCCGAGGGGAATGGATAGCGTTTCACCGATAGAACCTGACGAGACTTTCTTTAACTGGATCAAATACACGAATATCAGAAAAGCAAAATCCAAAGGAACAACATGAACATAGAGCAAGTGAAAGAATCCGCAATCGGGAGATGGCCGGGGATTTATGCCTCTCTTGGGATCGAGGTAGGTGATGGACGGCATACGGCATGTCCTGTCTGCGGGACCGAGAAGAAGCATTTCAGACTAGATGACCTCCGGGGAACAGGTTCATGGATATGTACCTGCGGGGCCGGGGATGGATGGGAACTGGTTCAAAAGGTGCTGGGGTGCAACTTCATGGAAGCGATTGAACAGGTTTCCCCGCTTATCGGCGCAATCCCCATATCCGCAAAGACCAAAGAGAACACGATAACTCCTGAAAAATTGAGGGAGATTTTCACATCATCCATGCCTATTCAGACGACAGACCCTGCTTACAAATACCTGACCAAGAGAGGGTTGAGCAAGATACCGGGGGTATTACGCTATCATCCGGCCTGTTGGGAGTCAGAGACAAAGCAGAACCAGAAAGCAATGCTTGCCGTGTTTACCGGGGCCGATGGCGTGGCGGTTACGATGCACAGGACATACATCGACGCTTCAGGGGATAAGTTGCGACTGGAAAGGCCTAAGAAGATCCTCCCGGCAATAAAGAAAATGACAGGCGGTGCGGTGCGGCTGTACGAACAAGCCGAAATGCTTGGAGTTGCTGAGGGGATTGAAACTGCAATTGCGGCCTCTGAGATGATCGGCATTCCGGTATGGGCTGCGCTCAGTTCTTCACTCTTGGAAGGGTTTGAACCACCTATCGGAGTCAAGACGCTGGCTATAATTGGGGATAACGACACGAACTACGCTGGCCAGAAGGCAGCATACTCCCTGGCGCATAAACTGTCAGTCCGGGGCGGGATCTCTGTCACTGTGTATCTCCCTGAAAAGCCGGGGCAGGACTGGAATGATGTTCTGGTTGAAGAAAATAAGCGAGTTAAAGCCGGGGGCGAACAATGAAAAAGAAAATCGAGCAGAACGAGTGGAAGAAAGTCCACGTTGACGGCAAAGTCATCGGAGTTATCGAGGAAACCGACGAAGCAAGTAAGTGGCTATGGCTCATCTCAGGGCTTGAGGGAATCAGCATATCACCAGCGACACAAGGGGACTTGTTGAAATTCAAGGCTATGACGAAGTTGCCCCCCGGTGTTTTGGGGAGAAATGCGAGGGCTGCAAAGAAGGTGATGAAGGATCGGCAACTAAAGATAACTTCGTTGTCAGAATCGGCGTCCTAGTCGGTTAGGAAAACACCACCAACCCCACCACATGCAGGTTTATCGTTGCAAGATACCGCAATATAGTGTATGATGGTGTGAATTTTAATGGAGCTGAACATGGACGAACTAAAAAGCAAGCATTTCGCAAATGGCTCTGTATATCTCCTGAAGTGTGAAGATGGCGCTTTAATCGAGACAACAGACACATTCCTGCCGTTTTATACCAAAGATGCGATTGGCAGGAAGCAAAACGATTTATGCTCAAGCGACCTTGGATCAAGGGCAGAACGGTGGATGGTCGGGGTATCAACCATGAGCGGATGCCCAGTAGGTTGCAAATTCTGTGCAACTGGCACAATGAAGCGTAGCCGCAATCTCTCTGCGGAAGAAATTGTACAGCAGGTTGATTTTATTCTTCAAAAAAACAACTGCCAGGCGAGAGACAGCCAAGAATTTAAAATAAACTATACAAGGATGGGGGAGCCGTTTTTGAATAGTAAATCTGTACGCGCTGCTATTGAGAAAATTAGCAACTATCTCCCGAATGCACATCACTATGTATCAACGATTGGCATCCAGGGCGCTGATTATTCGTGGATAAAGGGGAATATTACTCTTCAGGTTTCTTTGCACTCACTGGATGACGAGCGGCGAAACTGGCTTATTCCCTTCAAGCGCAAAGTCACCGTGGAAGAACTTGGTAAGATCCGCACTAAATCAGACCTCAAAACAACTGTCAATATGACGTTGGTAGACGAAGAAGATTTTGATATTACTGAATTAACAAGATTGTTTGACAAAGACCATTTCTTTATAAAACTTTCCCCAATAAATGAGAACTGTGTGTCAAGGCAAAACGGCACTGGCGGCGGCATAATTCAACAGAAAAACTTAAAGTGAGGTTGGCATGGACAAGATCAAGGATGAGTTGGAAGAAGCAGGGTTTGACTATGCGGTGGCAATTGCGACTGAGGCAGAAATCACAGCAGGCGCGGCGTGTGGGCAGTTGGCTATAATCAACGAAGAAGAGTAGCTGACAAGTTGCAGCGCCAGGTTCGATTCCAGGTGCTGCAACCAACTTCAATATATCTGATATGTTCATAAACCTACCACCAGAAATACAAACCGCGCTGAACCTGCTATGGGATTACTCAGACGATGCCTGCGCCGGTATGAGATCCAAGGCTGAGTGCGAGGAAGAGGGCTACGACTGTGAGGCAGATAGCGGGTATTATATAACTTTTGTTATATCACGGACTATCGAGGTGACGAAATGAAACTGAGAACCGAAAGCGAACTTGACATGATCAGAGGGAAGATGCTCGTTGCGGCAGCGACACAGAAGGAACTGCAAGATTTTTTAACATATGTGTCAGCCATAGAAGGTCTTCTGGAGGATGCCGATAACGATGATTATTTTGGGACTGAAGGATGGCGGTCAGCGATAGGTCTGGAGTAGCCCATGAGAACGTACATCCTAGCACTAAAATACTGGCTACAGGGCGACACCTGGGCTGAGGCTGTGGCTTATGCCAAAGTGATAACTCGGAGGTGGTGATGAACACACGAATACTAATCTTCGCAATCTACACGATTTTATATGAGGCAATTGTGTGGGGAGTGTTTGGCTACGCGGTGTTCATCGCGGGGCATTCAGGATGGTGGGTATTGCTGGCGGTGCTGATATCTGCTGGTCAACTCAAGCCTAAGTATTTTGGGGTAAACTACGAGGTTGACGATGGTGAATGACTTGTCAGGCGAACCATGCAAGCGATACCGGAGGATCATCAAGGGGCAGAACGTCTATGTCGTTGTGGGAGATAACTGGGCATTCGCAAAAGTCCCGTATGAGAACCGGCCAGAGTCGCACGACCTGCGGGTTATGGCTGATACCCTGTGCGACACTATAACTGGTGGGCTGGGGGGAGAAGGGTGATACTGACCGAGAAGCAGCAAGAGGCTGTAACGGCCTACGAGCAGGCTAACCACAACGAAACCGAGGCAGCGCGGGTGTTGGGCATCGACCCCAAGTCACTCCGCAACAGGCTATGGACTGCGGCAAAGTCGGGCTGGGTGGTTGAGCCGAATCGGTTCATTGAGCAAGCGCCGGTTGGGTTTGGACTAACAAAATCCACATTGCAAATCAATGGTGACGGCGAGGTGGTGCAGCGATGGGATAGGGTATCTCCGATCCTGTCGGAGATTACGCAGGAGTATTTCAACCAGCGGATACCTGCTGCATTGCCGCCCCCTGATATCACCGGATATGACGAGAACACAATGGCGGAATATCTCGTCATGGATCCTCACTGCGGAATGTACGTGTGGGGTAGAGAGTGCGGAGAAGACTACGACCTCGATATTCACCGGAGGCTATATACGGCAGCGGCATCGAGGGCATTCTCTATCACTGGTCCGGTACATACGATGGTGATTGTGCTGGGGGGCGACAATCTCCATGCCGACGACAACAGAAACCGCACTGAGAAGTCAGGTCATGTTCTATTCAGCGATAGCAGGCATTACAAGGTTGCTGATGTGTTTGTCGAGACTGCGACATCCAGCATAGACTGCGCTCTACAATGGGCGCAGAATGTGATTGTGATCGTGCTGAAGGGCAACCATGACCCCAACTCTTCAGACCTCATCTCTCTGGTGCTGAAGGCCCATTACAGGAACTCCCCAAGGGTCACGGTAAACGATAGCCCCGAGAAGCACAAATTCCTCGCATGGGGATCGAACTTCTTCTGTTACACGCACGGGGATACCGGGAAAGGTCGGCTTGCCCCATTCGCAATGTGGCGAGCGATGAAAGAGGGCAATCCTGATATCAGGTGGGTCCGGGTGCAGCAAGGGCATCTCCATAAGCGAGGCAAAGAGACTCCCCCAGGATTGACCGAGGACTACGGGGTTATTCTTGAGAGGTTCCCTACACTGGCACCTTCAGGGAATTACGAGACGGACGAGGCGTTCATGTCTGCCAAGGCGGTTGTGATCCAGACGCACCACAAGAAGTACGGATTGAGTGGGAGGCGGGAGATCGGCCCGCATGAATTGGTTGATTACTGCAAGGAGGTGGCATGATCGGAAACATTGCCAGGACGCTGGTAGCATTCTCTATGGGATGGGGAGTGGGTGACATGGTGGTGAGGGTTGCCGGGGATAATCCAAGCTCATACATTCTGGCGCTAGGGTTGGCCGTGGGGATATTCTGGGTGGCTGTCTATGAGTAACAAGCAGGCAAAGGCAGAGAAATCAAAGATTAAAGATTTCAGGCAACTACCAGCCCCAGACCGTCCATCAACCGGCGCACCGAAGAAGCACCGTGATAAGCCGTGGCTGGTCGAGGAACGGTACAGTGATGATTATATTGGAGAAATGTCGTCTTGGGGAAATTGCCCGAAATGGGTCAATAACGACTGGCGATTGCGCGGGAAATACATTGACGAGTCGATCGCCCATGCCGCTGTGGCACAGTTTGAGTCGCAAAGCACGGGAGGCCATAAACTATATCGGGTGCGGCATCGGGAGGTGGTGGATGAGTAAGCGACATACTGAAGGCGGAACCTGGGGGTATGCCGCAGAGGCGAGGGAGTTGGAAGGGTTTGATGGCTTACTGGATGACTTGACCGTGGAGTGGGACAAGGAAAGCAAGTTTGACCTTACTACCACGCAGATGATGATTATCGAGGAATGCGACCGGATCAAGGGTATGCTGCTGGAGAAAAACCGCAAATATGGAGACAGCGCAATCCATCCGGTCAGGTGCTTCAGCAAGGCCAGTCCCATTGAGCAGATTAATATCAGGCTGGACGACAAGATATCCCGGCTGATGTCAGGGCAGGCAGATGAGGACGAGGATGTGGAGGATGACCTGATGGGGTATCTGGTGCTGAAAAAGGTGGCGAAGAGATGCGCGAAATAACCTGTCACTACTGCGACCGAACAGTAATGCGCCTAGAGTCAGGCAGCAAGGTTGTCAAGGGCGTGGTGTGTGTATGCAAGCGGTGTTCTGAGCTGGAGGGGATTGTTGCGGATGAAAAACCGGGGCCGGTATCTGGTGATGATGGCGGACTGTATGACCTGATGCGTAGAATGGGGATGCGATGATTATCGTAGTTGGAGATCTGCATGGTGACTGGGGAAAACTGAATGCCCTGATGTCCAAGAAACACCCTGAAATTGTGCTGCAATGCGGAGATTTCGGATGGTGGCCGCAAATGGATATCAAGCCGGTGCTGTACGGGATGCAGAAAGAATGGAAACTGCGCGGAGTTAAGCCGGGGGACTCGCTTGTTTACTGGTGCGACGGCAACCATGAAAACCATTGGGACTTGGAGAAATTCACCGAGCCGACAGAGGTATATGATGGGGTGAATTACATGCCGCGTGGGACGACACTGACATTGCCTGATGGTAGAGTGGTACTATTCATTGGCGGAGCTGACAGCGTTGACAAGGGGTATAGAACTCTCGGTATAGACTGGTATCCAGAGGAATTGATCCGGGATGTGGACCTGGACCGTGCGCTATCTCATGCCCGTGTTGATATCGTCATCTCGCATACCTGCCCGGCTGAGTTTGATATCAGGGGATATAGTGATGATAAGATAGGCGATCCGTCCCGGGTGGCGTTGAGTCGGGTGCTGGAGAGATACAAGCCTGCACTGTGGTATTTCGGGCACTGGCATGTGAACAAAGAGGGGAAATTCGGGGATACTCGGTGGACTGCGTTGAACTATCCGGGGCATGGTGGGAGATGGTGGGTGGAATTGAAATGACTTGCCGCCTTCCGGGATGGTCGGCGGCAATGGGGGTGGTTAAGGTCATCGTCCTAGCGGATATTTTGCGGGATGGCTGGATATTATTCGCAGGCAATATTTACAGGTCACATCATTGATATTTCGCGTTATGTTTTGCCCACTATCAAGTTTTGAAACATTAACAACATCTGCCCTGGACCTACCGCAAAGCGAGCGAGTCCGTAATTCTCCGTATTTTTCAACCTCTATTACTAAATGTAGGGTCATCAATCCTCCCACTCATCAATCCAAACCAGTTCAGGGTCAACCTCAGCAATCCGCCGCGCCTCCGGTATAGTAACATCGTCCCGGTCGGCGGTGCAGAGGAAATGGCCGTTGTCGTCGGCGTAGAATATCGCCTGTTCTCCTGTGAGTCTCATCACGCATCATCCACCGAATCAGCGAAATGTTCTTCAATAGCCTCAGCGTCGAGGTACTGCTCGGCCCATTCAAGGGCTTCAGTTTTGCTCATGGGGATGAGCTTTTCGCCCCATCCTGATGAATTGCCCGTGTGCGAGGCGAAGCGGGTCATGGCGTGGCCTTCACCGGCGAGAAAGAACTTGCCTGATTTGGGCGTTTTGTAGAGCGATGCCTCCCAGTAGCGGAAATCACTGCTGCCCAATCCTGGGGTGTGGTACTCGCCAATGAGTGTGGCTTTTTCGGTGTCGTAGCGTAGGCCGTTGATTATCTTTTTCATTGTGTGCTCCTTGTGGGTGTTTGGGGTTAAAAATTATCATCCTGAGAGTAATTAACTGGTCGGTAGTCGTCTGCATCATAAGGCTGGTCTTCGATGGACAAATTGTACCAAAGCGCTTCAATTTCTTCTTTGTACTCCGCGACACTGCTGCCATACCGTAGTGCCCGTGCCTCTTTGGCAGTCAGTGGCATCCTGCAATTGCCGCGCATATCAGAGGTAGCTTTGCCGTTGTCCACCCACTCATCCCTATCTGCGTGTGTCTTAAAAATTGCGAGGGACGCAGCCTTGCTATATCGGCCAGTGAGCTTATTGGCGGTTCCGGTGGTGGTGTGCAGTCCTGACCAGTATTCACATGCGTAAAATTTCTTCATGGCAATCTCCTTGAGTTGGGGTTGAATTACTGTCCTCTTGCTTCCTTTATACACCCGGAGAGTGCGCGTGTCAAATAAATAATGCACTTTTTTAGTGCGTGGATGAATTATTTTTCATACCGCAATATATAGCGGTTTGTATTGCACTGATATACTTTCCATGGTATAATGGCTTGCATAAGAGAGCGATGGTGCAACTGCTCTTGATCCTGCTCCGGGTGGTCCGGGGTTGGGTCGTCTTTGAAGGATCTGGTCCATCCTATGCGCCCTGGCGTAAAACCCAGGGCTGCTGAAATGAGGCAAATGTCAACGATACTTGATAATCATCAGATAGATCAGATTCTCGAAGCCGAGGAGATCGAGTCAGCATCCCCCCAGACACCAGAGATGGAAGCAATCAAACGGTACGCTGACAAGGAGTTCGATTTGCTGCTGGCGATAATCGGAGACGATGCGATGTTCGGGCCGTGTGCGAAGTTCCTGCGGAGAATGGTGGAGCGGGCCGAGGCTTGCGATGGGTACGCTGAATTTGATAATTAGGCCACCATATATTTTTTCTGCATTGCCTAACATAAAAATGATTGCATTGATTGTCAGGATTTGGTATAATAATAGGGATGAAGCAAAAAGGCATCATAATCTGCGCGTGTGAGGATGCAGGTAGGCGATGCCGGATATGCGAGAAGCATACCAGGATTAAGCCAGACCGGATATACAAGGCAGGTTGGCCGAGAAAGCAAAAGATACGATGGAATCAAACGAGTTAATGTGAAGGATTTAGTCGATATATTCAGCGACCTGCCTGACGAACGAATGGATGAATCAGGCCATGACTACGCACATGATCCGTTAGACGATCTAGAGGCGGATTGCTGGGAGCGATTTACACAGGATTGGGAGAGGGAGGACTAATGCACAATAATTTTGCCGAGATGCTGAGAATAGCAGAGATACAGCGGAACATTCAGCGATACAACGATGTGCAGGCCGCTACTACCACACACGAGATCATCGAGACTGAGGCAATGGTCAACGGTGAGGCTGTGGTGATGGTGCAATGCGGAGAGCGCGGGGTGTACGAGACACGGGCGCATATCGACGCTGGGTTGACTACCATGGATGAGATGTATCGGGCGGTGACTGAGTGAAGGGATTGTCAGGCTGTCATGTGCCAAACGATGCGTACCGCGATGGGTGGGATAGGATATTCGGGAAGGAAGAGGTGTCCTACGAGTTTGATGAGGTGATGGATAACCTGCTGGGGCGGGAGGAATGGCCTGGGGGCGAATACTTGTCCGATAGATATGAAGACCTGAATGATGGGGGTTGAGATGGACCCGATAACCTACCAGCGGACTGCGACAAGCACCGGGTATATCCCAAATGTAATACACAAGACCGTCAGGATAAAGAATCCTCAGTATGGTGCATGGTACAGGGCACCTGTCAAGTATCGAGTGTACGTTGAGCCGCAGATGGATGAAAAACTGCCCGCAAATGTTGATATAGATAAGGGGTGCCATGAGTAAAATACCAGTGATGTCGCAAGCAGAAGCAAATAGAGCACTCGGAGCTAATTGGGGTGATCCCTTTTATCGTAACTGTATCTCGCTTGGCACTCCCCCCGCCCCCATCGACACAGACCCTAGGCAGCACGAGCAGACCATGCGATTTAAGATCGTTGACCTGGTCATGACATGTGACCCCCAGATTGACACGCTTGCCCTGCTCCGTAAGTCGGATGCTATAGCGAAATGGGTGCTAGATAGCAAGACCGCAAATGTTGATATAAACGTAGTGAGCGAGTGAGACTTTCCCGTTGAAATTGTTATGAAAGATAATCTCCCCAAAAACGGCAAAAAAACACTGAAAGGGCCAGGTAGACCGAAAGGGTCACAGAATAAGATAACTGTCGATATCAAGGCGATGGTGCTTGCAGCGCTCGATAAGGCTGGTGGCGAAAAGTATCTACTGAGTCAGGCTGAGAACAACCCGAACGCATTCATGACATTGCTAGGCAAGATACTCCCCACTCAGATCACTGGCGACAAAGACAACCCGATTGAATTGGTGCACACTATTGTTCGCAGGATTATCAAGTGAGGGAGTTGGTAATTGATACAGCGCCGGTGTTTGAGCCGCTGCTGCATCCTGCTAGGTACAAAGGAGCATACGGGGGCCGAGGGTCGGCAAAGTCCCATTTCTTCGCTGAGTTGATGGTTGAAGAGAACATACGCGAAAAGCTGGACAACGTGTGTTTGCGTGAAACCCTGAAAAGTCTTGAGTTCTCGGTTAAGAAACTCCTTGAGTTGAAGATCGAGGCAATGAATGTTGGCGGATATTTCGAGGTGCAGGACCGGCGCATACTGACGAAGAAAGGCGGGGTCATCATCTTCGAGGGTATGCAGAATCACACTGCCGATTCGATTAAATCATTAGAGGGATTCGACCGGGCATGGTTTGAGGAAGCGCAGGCGGCAAGTCAGAAATCACTCGACCTGCTCAGACCGACGATACGTAAGCCCGGATCGGAGATGTGGTTCAGTTGGAACCCTGACCTGCCGACCGACCCGATTGACCAATTACTCAGAGGACCGTCTCTGCCTCCTGGTGCTGTAGTGGTAGAAAGCAACTACATGGATAACCCGTGGTTGCCGCAGGAGTTGAGAGATGAACTTGAGTATGACCGTGGCCGCGACTTCGATAAGTTCTCCCACATCTGGCTAGGGCAGTACAAACAGCACTCCGAGGCTAGGGTATTCAAGAACTGGATTGTCGAAGAGTTTGAGCGACCGTTAGGGACGATATACAGGCTAGGGGCCGACTGGGGGTTCTCGGTTGACCCGGCTGTGCTGGTGAGGTCCTCTATTGAGGGGAACAGACTTTATGTGGACTATGAGGCATACATGATAGGTTGTGAGATTGTCAACCTGCCCGACCTGTTTGACCGCGTACCGGAAAGCCGGAAATGGTTCATTACTGCCGACTCAGCAAGGCCTGAAACAATCAGTCACATGAAGAAAAACGGATACCCGAAGATCAACCCGACAGTGAAAGGGGCGGGGTCGATTGAAGAGGGGATTGCGTTCCTTCAGTCGTTTGACATTGTTGTCCATCCTCGCTGCAAACACCTCATTGATGAGCTGAAGTCCTACAAATACAAGCAAGATCCACTCACTGATAAGATCCTCAGCGTGATTGAGGACAAGAACAACCATGTCATCGACGCTCTCAGATATGCTTGCGAGGGTGCCAGGAAGACCAGCGCGACGAAAAAACAACGAACCTACCATCCAGGCTATGCGCCTATTGACTCTGCCGTGGGGTACTAATGATCGAAGACGTAACTGACGAAGCAGAGCAGGAGTTGATGGATAGCAAGATCGAGGCGTTCGCCGAGGCTATCCTGGCGAAACGCTCTGAGGCTATCGAGTTCCGTGCCGCGTGTGGAGTCGAGCGACGGTGGAAGATCAGCGAGAACCTGATCGACTACGCCGATGAGAAGGGCGATAGGGTTTCGATGCTGGACTATGCGAGCGGCGAAGCACCTGTAAAGAGCCGTGGCCCTAATCGGTCCAGGGTAAGCATGAACGTGGTGCGTGGGCGGTGCGAGACGGCTGAGGGCAGGTTTAGCGATACCATGTTGCCGGTGGATGACAAGAACTGGGCGCTCAAAGTCACGCCTAAGCCCAAGATGCGCGACATGCAGGAGGATGACCGTCCTGCCATGCAGCAAGGCCAGCCGATCACCGACGCAAATGGTAAGCCCGCAAGGATGAAGGACGTTGCGCTCGATATCAAGGCGCGTGCCGAAAAAAAAATGCGCGGCATGGAGTTGGAGATCGAGGACCAACTAACCGAGTGTGATTTCAACGGGGAGAGTCGTAAACTGATTGGATCGGCGGCGAAGATGGGCACCGGCATACTCAAGGGGCCGAGTGTCGTCAAGTCTGTTAAGCGCAATTGGCGACCGGAGACTGGCACTGACGAGGAAGGGTTTGAGAAGACTGTCCACGTTTTAGACACCAAGGAAGACAACCAGCCTGCGAGTAAGATGGTATCGGTCTGGAATGTCTACCCTTCTCCGGATTGTGGCGAGGATATCGCCAAGGCATCATATATATGGGAAAAGGACACCATCCGTCCGCGTGAGGTCAGGGAGCTGATAGGTTTGCCTGGGTACAACGAAGCGCAGTTGATGAAGGTGCTAGAAGAAGACCCTCGCAAGACCTCCGTCACACAGGATAATCGAAAGAATCAGTATCGTGTACAGTCCGAGCAACTGACCAAGGGCAGTCTGTATGAGCGTTGGGAGTATCACGGAGATGTAAGCCGAGAAGACATGGAGCTGCTGGGTTGTGAGTGCCAGGGTGCAAAGTCGGTCTCTGCTTGTGTGGTGTTCATTAACGACCGCCCGGTAAAGGCCGCACTCAACACGCTCGATACTGGGGAATTGCCATACGATTTCTTTCAGTGGACGAAGGTGAGCGACGAGCCGTGGGGCGTAGGCATCCCGTACATGATGATGTGGGGCCAGCGGGTCATCGACGCTGCATGGCGGGCAATGTTGGACAACGCAGGGGATAGTGCTGGTGTTAACCTGGCTATCATGGGGCTAGAACCTGATGACGGCAAGTGGGAGGTTGGCGGCAAGCGGATATGGCGACCTGACGCAGAGAGCGAGATAGACGACATCCGCAAAGCTATCACTCAATTCCAGATCCAGAACAACCAAGAACCCCTTCAGCGTATCATCGAGTTGACACTCAGGTTTATTGACCTCGAAACTTCAATCCCTACCATATTCCAGGGAGAGGCGCAGGAGACTCCTGAGACGCTGGGCGCTACCAATATCATGGTAGACTCAGCCAATACCAGCATCCGCAACCGGATCAAACGGTATGACGACCAGATTACGCGTAGGCATCTCCGCAGGTACTACGACTGGAATATGCAGTACAACGAGAACAGCGCTATTAAGGGTGATTTCGACGTTGACCCAAGGGGTGTGTCTGTGCTGTACGAAAAGGACCAGCAGGCGCAATTATTACTCCAAGTCTTCGCACTCAAGGCAGACCCTGACATAGCACGTAAGACCGACTGGGACAAGGCCATTGAACAATTCTATGCTTCACGCCGACTGAACATTCTCAAAGACGATACGCAGATGCAGGCGGCAGAAGAGGCGGCGGCACAGCAACCGCAACCGGCTAATCCAGTGCTTGAGGTTGCTCAGGTCCGGGTGCAGGGCGAGATGGAGAAGGCTAAACTGGTCCAGCAATCCGACATGGCAGAACTTGAGTTTAAGGCGCAACAGGCGGAGTTGGAGAGACAGCATGATATGAAGATGAAAGAGTACGATATACAGATGAAAATGATGGAGTACGCGGAAAAACATAAAATCGAAATAGACAAACTCAAAGCGCAACTTGCTCTTGGCAGTGCTGGCATGAATCTTCAGAAGGAACTGAGCGATAAGAAAGCCGTGGCTGAGGTTGCAACACCTCCGACCGAGCCTGCCGGTAAAGCCAGAACGGGAGAAAGTTACCAAGCATGAACTGGTTCCCTTTTCTTAAACCTGCTGCCTATCAAACAATTGAACCAGAACCGCTTGTCTGCGCTGATGAGGACAACAGATTCGACCAGAACAGCGGCACATGGAAGTTTATCAAGGATTGGGCCGAGACAGAGTTGGAAGCTGCCCGCAAGCGCAATGACTCAATCCTCATGACACCTGAGAAGACAGCGGCATTGAGGGGAGAGATTAAAGCATGGAAGACACTGGCGAATTTGCCAGAATACATACAGAGCCGGGAGAACCGCCTCAAACGATCAACGCCACCGGCAACGCTGGCAGGAGATGAAGATGATGAATGAAGAAGAAGAGCGACAGATCCGTGACGAGATAGCAAGAGAGGTATTCGGTGGCGAGGAACCAGTTGAAGCCGTCGAAGAGATAGTCAAGGAACCAGTTGAGGAAGAGAAGGTTGAAGATCCGTGGGCTGGGGTAAATCCCACCCTGCGACAGACGCTTGAATCTCTCCAAACTCGCATGAGCGACCTTGACGTTATCAATAACCGCCTCAAGCAGGCCGAATCTCGGATAGGTGGACTGAACAACAAGTTCCACGAGGTCAAGCAGACAGTTGTTGCCCCGCCAACCGCTGAACAGGTTCAGAAAGCCAGCGAAGACAAGAAGGCGTGGGATGACCTGAAAGAAGACTTCCCAGAGTATGCCAAGGCATTAGAGTCAATGCGGTCCGAACTCACCGAAAAAACCGCTGAGTTGAACGGGCGCATACCGGATGCCGAGAAGCTAAGGGCATTGCTAGAGGAAGGGTTTGAGGAAAAGCTCGTTACCGTACACCGGCAGATGGAAACGAAGCTGGTACGGATGGCGCATAAAGACCTCGACCAGATCAAGGTATCACCCGATTTCAAGGCGTTTGTAGTGGCTTTACCGCCTGACAAACAATCGAAGCTGAACAGTTGGAACAGTGAGGATGCAATCGAAATCCTCGATCTTTACAAGGAACAGCGGGACAAGAAAGCCAACCCCGCAAAGATCGCTGAGGAACGGGCTAAGCGCCTGGAATCAGCCGCAGTTGACAACAGAACGTCACGCAAACCTACCAAGACAAAATCAATGGATGACATGACGGAAGAGGAACTCCGTCGATACATCTTCCAACAGGAATTTAAGGAGTAAATCATGGCACAGCAGAATTATTCGACCGTAGCAAGTCGTAACCTCATCCGGGCTGAAGCTCAGATGCTCAAATATGCAGAGCCGACTATGGTCATCGGTTCTCACGGCTCCATGAAGGAGCAGCCCCTCAACAAGACCGACACTATCGTCTTTCGTCGGCTGAAACCGTTCAATGCTGGGTCGAACGAGGTAGCACAGATCACCCCCGGCGATTTCCAGATTGCTGAGGGTACGACCCCGGACGCAAACACCATCAGCTATACCGATGTAAGTGTCACCCTGAAACAGTATGCCGTCCTGTTCAAATTAACCAGCAAGGCCGCGCTCATGTACGAGGACGATATCCCTGGCGATATGGTCAAACTGACCGGCCAGACCCTCGGCGAAGTCGCTGAGCTGGTCGCATACGGCGAATTTAAGGGCGGCACCTCTGTATCCTACGCCAACGGTACGACCCGCGCCGGTGTCTATACCGCCGTGTCACTCGGCAAACTCCGCTCGATTGTCCGTGGACTGGAGAACAACATGGCGAAGAAAGTCACCTCTGCCATCAAGCCCGGTCCTGACTTCGCCACTGCCCCGGTCGAGCCTTGTTATGTGGTTTTCATGCACACTGACTGCTCGGCTGATGTCAGGGATCTGCCTGGGTTCACCAAGAGGGTCGAGTACGGCTCCGCAATCAAGCCCATCCATGAGCGTGAGATTGGCGCATGTGAAGAGTTTCGGTTTGTCACCTCGCCGCTGTTCCGCCCGTTCCTCGCTGCTGGTAGTGCCACCCTGAATGGCATGAAGTCTGCTGCTGGTGCTGCCGTGGATGTCTATCCGATGATTGTTATGGCCGAGGATTGTTGGGGTCATGTCAGTCTGAAAGGGCACGGCAAGACCAGTATCTCCCCGACTTACCTGCCGCCGTCTCAGAAAAACCATGCTAACCCCTCGGGAACATTCGGTTATGTTGGTGCTGACTTCTGGTATGCGCCCGTAAGGCTTAATGAAAATTGGATGACCCGGCTGGAAACGGCGGTTACAGACCTGTAAAAAGCATTGTAATCAAACAGATATGAGAACTTACCTGTTGAATTAAACTTGGGAAGAAAGCCCCCAAAACAAACTAACGGGGGCTACGGCCCCCAAGGAGAACGATATGTCCCAGAGTATTAAACAGAGAGTCGGGGCACTCGCCGCCAAGAAGGATGCTGATGAATTGCGAAAGCTGTTCGAAGCGAACCTTGCAGACATGGCGGCTGTCCGGGCTGAAGTTGTCAAACTCGTTACCGATGTAACTACGGTAATCACTCGGCAGAAGAACATGACTCTTTCAAGTTGTGGGCTTGCTATTGCCGGTGGTGCCAAACTCACAGCGCAGGTCGCAACCCCGTTCCTTTATATCGCCAACGGGACGTTGATGGTCAAGCCAGTGGCCGATTGCTCGGCCTTGGTCGGCACCATCGCTGATGGAAAGACTGCCGGATGGGCGTTTTATATCGACGCAGCCGGGACGATTACCACCAGCGCGAAGACCGCTGACTCTGCCGGTGTGGATGCTGCCGCCATTGCCGCAACCTATGTCCTGTTGAACGCAATCCCGGTCCCGGAGAACAAGGCGATAATCGGTCATCTCGTGGTCCATACGACCGGCGCGACTTTTGTCGGCGGAACCACTGCTCTCGATGCTGGCACGGCAACCGACCTTTACACAACGATTATCGGCCCTGCATCTGTACCCACGGCTATAACCGCAGCCGCTCCCGCTGCATTAACCACTATTGCATAAGAGGATATTATGAATCTGAACGACAATCCGCGTGGCGGAACAATGTGTGTCACCAAAGCCGGGCTTGCTATCGGCGATGGGGCAAAGACTGGTCCTGCTATCGTCTCTCCTGTAGGCGCTGGTATCGACTTCATGATCGACGGTCGTTTTTACCACAAGGCCGACGCCGCAACGGTCCTTCCTTTGACCGCAGCCACAGCCCAGGCCGTATCTACCTCCTGCTTGTATCTGATGCAGATTGACACCGCTGGTAATGTCACCAGCGTAAAAGGCACGGAAGTTCTGACCGCCGAAATCACCAACGGCACTGAGGTCCTTGAGTGGCCAGAGCCCGCCGATGGGAAATGCCCGTTCGGCGCTGTCCGCATTGACTGCGATTCCACCCATACCTTTACCCCTGGAACGACCGCCCTTGATGCCGCTGGTATCACGGAGACCTATTACGACCTGGCAACCGTTCCTGTCAACCCTTTAACCGCCTAACATACTAATGCCCCTCTTCGGAGGGGCTAACTCAATGATTGTTAATTATGAAAACATTGCACAATTCAGATGTATCAGGGGCGAGACAGAATGTTAAAGACATCAAAGTTGTCGGCAACGGCGATATGTTCCGCCTGTTATGTAAAGCATCCAGCGAGAATGAAGGTTGGATGAAAAGCACTAAAGCCTGTGAGGTCCCTGGCGGATGCATAGTGCAGGTCACAACTCAACAGCGGAACCATGACGGTTCGTATGCTGTGGCTGAAGCTATATCGTTCGTTCCTGGGGTAAAAATTGCGGATGACGATAACAACGGTCGCAAATTGGTAAGTATATAACAAGGAGATACAATGCCCAGACATCCCGGTAAACTCGACGCAGTAACAGAGCATATTGGTCAGGATAATCCTTTGACGCTGGGGGAGGTTGGTGAACCCGGCATGATCGAACCAGTAGCAGAGAATGACTTTGTTGCCGCCGCACAGCTTGAGAAGTTCATGAACGAGGTAATGACCATCGTCGCCCACGAAGACAACCAGGAAGGGGCGCTTGATGTGCTCAGCCCTTCGGTAAACGGGGTTAATCAGCCGATACTCAGAGGTGTGCACCAGAAGGTCAGGCGCAAGTACGTTGAGGTTCTGGCGAGAGCACGAAGCACGAAATACAACCAGCGTCAGACAGATGCTGGCGATCCCGCTTCCCTGCTGATGGTGCCAAACTCAAAAATGACTTGCCCGTTCACTGTGATTCACGACCCGAACCCCAATGGTCGAGCGTGGCTTGAGGCAATTATGCGAGAGAGAGCATGAACAAACTGGCATTAGCCCAGCGGTTGAGCCGTGAGACGGGGGTCAATCAAAATGGCCCCGTCACGACAATCGGGCAGGTTGGTGAATATAAGCGACTGGTGGATTGGATCGACACGGCATATGAGGATATCCAGACGATCCACTCTACTTGGCAATTTCTCCGCAAGGAGTTCACGTTTGTTACCGTCGCCGGGACAGCCGCTTATACACCGTCCTCTATCCCCCCTGCTGACTTCGCAGAATGGGCGACAGACGATGACGGGGATTCGGAAGACTTCAGGATCTATCTGAATGCGGCCGACGAGGGGTACATGGTGTATCTGCCTTGGGATGAGTTCAGGCAGGTATATATGATCGGCAACGCCAGGACGCAGACCGGCAGGCCTACGGTGTACACGATCAAGCCGGATGACACGCTGATCCTGCATCCTATCCCTAACGATGTGTTCACTGTGACAGGGGAGTATTACCGAACCCCTGACGAAATGGACGCTGACGCTGATGAACCGATATTCCCCGAACGGTTTCACCTCGCAGTAATGTGGCTGGCCCTGAAGCATTACGGGGCATACTCGCAGGAGCCTGATAAGTATATGGTCGGTCAGGTCGAGTTTAAAAAGAAGCTGAGGGGATTGGAGAAGTCGCAACTACCGCAGATGGCATGGGGTGCGCCGCTTGCTTAAGAAACTGCCGCAGGTACAGGTTAAGACCGAGTTCATCCCCTTCGATGGGGGGCTGGATATAGTCACGCCTTCATTCACGGCCAATCCGAGTACGTGCAGGAACGCCATAAACATCATCCAGGATATCAACGGAGGGTATTCGCCGGTATTCGGGTACGAGCGATTTGACGGCAAGGCTAAACCTTCAGCCGCAGTCTATGCGGTGCTGAATGTTACCTTGACCGGCGCATTGGCGGTAAGCGATGTGCTGACCGACGATGTCGGGACCAGTTTCGGCACGGTCATTGCCATTGAAACGGGCTATGTGGTGTTGACCAAGATAACCGGCACATTCACAACCGGCAATATCAAGGTTGGGGCTGGCGTGGTCGGTACGTGCGTAGGCGGGCAGATAATCGACGGTGCTCCTACGCCCAAGCTTGCAGCGTATTACAAAAACCTCGCGGCTGATGCCTACAGGGTAGATATAGCCGCTGTTCCAGGGTCAGGCGCAGTGTTGGGTGTCGTCACCTATAAAGATGTTGTATACGCCTTCAGGAACGCCGTAGACGGTCTTTCTGCCGCCATGTACAAGAGCACTGCAACCGGGTGGTCGGCGGTTGCTCTTGGCAGGGAATTAGCCTTCACTTCTGGCGGGACGCACGTCATAACTGCTGGCGAGACTATCACCGGGGAAGTTGGCGGAGCTACGGCGGTTATCACCAGAGTAATCCTTACGAGTGGGTCGTGGGCTGCTGGTGATGCGGTTGGTCGGCTTATCTTTGCCTCGCAGACCGGGGCATTTCAGGCTGAGACGATCAAGGTCGGGGCTTCGCTCGATGTTGCCACAATCGCGGGTAACAGTTCAGCAATTTCCTTCGCTATTCCAAGCGGGACATTTGAGTTTGTCGTCACCAATTTCACCGGGTCAACAGATACATCAAGGCTGTACGGGGTAGACGGAAAGAATCGAGGATGGGAGTTCGACGGCACGGTGTTTGTCCCCATTTCTACAGGCATGACGGCAGATACTCCAGAGCATATATGTGAGCACAAATACCATTTATTCTATTCATTCCTCGGCTCGGTGCAGCATTCATCGCCGGGAGATCCTTATGACTGGTCTGTCATCACCGGCGCTGGCGAGATTGCTTTAGGGGAACAGGTCTCCGGCTTTGCCTCTCAGCCCGGGACGGATGGCTCGGCGGCATTGTCCATTTTTACCCGCAATACCATCTCAATGCTGTACGGCTCTGCCGCAACCGGAGACAACGCCTGGTCGCTGATCCCATATAAGAAGGAAGCAGGGGCATACAGCAGAACGGTACAGAGTGTAGGCAATACCTATATGCTCGATGACAGGGGCATAGTAATGTTGTCCACCTCGCAGAACTACGGAAATTTCGCAGACGCAACGGTAAGTCAAGTTATCCATCCATGGTTGAGGACGCGGCGGGTGCTGGCAACGGCTTCGTGCGTACTGCGCGACCTGAACCTATACCTGCTTTTTTTCTCTGACGGGTATGCCCTGGCGGTAACGATTGATGACGGCAAGGCCAGGGCTATGCTTCCGCTGCAATTCCCTGATGTGGTGAGGTGCATCCACTCGTCAGAGCTTACCACAGGTGAAGAGGCGGTATTTTTTGGGGATGCCAACGGGTACGTATATGAGATGGGGAAGGGCACAAGTTTCGATGGAGATGCAATCACTTGGAATTTCGACCTTGCCTATAATCACCTGAAATCCCCCAGCAGGATGAAGCGGTTCCGTAGTGGCGTGATTGAGGCTGAGGGAGAAGGGTATTGCGAGTTTCAGTTTTCCTACGACCTTGACTATGCCTCTGTCCACCAAGCGCAACCTGACCCCGTAACAGAGATATCGTCACTTACTCCAGCCAACTGGGATTTATTCGTCTGGGATGCGTTCTTTTGGGACGGGACAAGTTTATCTCCGACCCGGATGTCAATGGCCGGGAGCGGGGCGAACATCTCCCTGAAATTCGCGGGGTCGTCTGACTATTTCAACCAGATCCGATTTTCCGGGGCACTCCTTCAATTTTCACCGACAAGGGATAAACGCTGATGCCGAGCAATGAGTATTATGATTCTTCCGGCTATCCGTCTACGGGCGGGGCAGGGTCTTCCGCTTCGATGCGGGCCGAGTTCGACGCGATAGAGGCGATGGCAATGAAACTCCCTGCACTGGCGGGGAATGGTGATGAGTTTGTTACGGTCAACACTGGGGGTACAGCGCTTGAATCCATCGACGCCGCAGCCGCATTGACCAGGATGGGGGCGATTCCAACAGCCAGTAAAGACGCAACTGGCGGCGTGGTTGGGTTGACCCTGTTTAAGATCAACTTCAAGAATGCCCTCAATACGATCACCTCTTTTTTCACCAACGGGAATACCGTCGCCAGGACGTACACCTTCCCCGATAAGGATGGTACGGTGGCGATGACTGCTGATATCCCTGCCGTTACCGGCACTAATACCGGCGATCAGACAGCGGCTACAGTCCCGAATACGCCTGCCGGGACCATTTCGGCAACCGATGTACAGACAGCACTGAACGAGTTGGACACTGAGAAAGCGCCCTTGGCTTCTCCCGCTCTGACAGGAAATCCCACGGCCCCCACTCAGGCGGCAACCGATAACTCGACAAGGTTAGCCACAACAGCCCACGTTTTCAACGCATTTGTCGGTGACGGTGGCGCAACAGGGTATCAAAAATTCAGGAGCGGGGTTGTGGTCCAATGGGGATCGGCAACTGGTCACGCTACTCCAGGCACAGCGAAGGCTGTTTCTTTCCCATTGGCATTCACGACAACACGCGGAGTTTTCGCCACAGGTGTTACAAACGCCATCACAACCACCAACGCGGCAGTGTGGACAAGTGAGCCGACCACGACAGGTTTTAACATCCACACGGCCCTCGCAAACGAGACAGTTTACTGGTTCGCTATCGGCACCATAGCATAAGGAAAACCAATGAAATTCAGCAAAACGACCGGATGTTTCTACCCTGAGTGGGGCCATTATTCACTTCCGGCAGATTGTGTTGAAGTGAGCGCCAGTGAGTTCTCAGCCGCAATCAACAGGCAGGTTGACGCTACATTGGATGTAGTGAACGGCAAAGTAGTCATTGTGCCGCCGCCTGACAAAGAACGTGAACGTCTTGAGGCGAGTATCCTTGAATCAGCCAACACCGAGACGAACCGGATAATCGAGAATGATTTCGTATTTGCCGGGAAGCCTGTGCGCCTGACCATGGAGGACCAGAAGAATTTTCAAGGACTGTGGCTGACGCGAGACTTGCAGACATACCCAAGGACGATAAAAGTCGGCAGCGTCGGACTTAACCCTGTCCTGCATACGTTCAATAGCGCCAGCGAGTTACACCAGTTTTTCCTTGCCGGGCTTGCCCATATCGACAACGCAATCATGACAGGGGTGCAGATCAAGGCGGCAGCGGCGGCAAAGGCGACAGAGCAGCTAAGAACATGGAAAGATCCAAGGAAGGAGTAACTTATGTCTATAGCCGCCACAATGCCCATATTGCTCGATGACAAGCAGACGACTACCCCTACCCCAAGCACCGGGACGCCAGTGGCCCCAATCCCCCAGCCGGTTACACAGCCCGTGCCCACTCAACCTAAACCCACAACACTGAATTACGACCCCAATCTTCCAGTATATGCCGAGCCGCAGACGGCAAACCCGACTACGCAATTAGGGCAGTTACCGTCAAATGCTTCGTATGTGGATGAGAATAACACCGTCCAGGGAAGAATGACAGGGCTTCTTGCCGACGATTCAGACTACATGAAACTGAACGTGGCCAAGGCAACTGCGGCATCGAATGCGAGAGGATTGTTGAATACCTCGATGGCTGGGCAGGCTGGCCGGGCGGCAGCAATCAATGCTGCATTGCCAATTGCACAGCAGGACGCTGGCTTATTTAGTGATATGTCGAAACGAAGTCAGCAGACCACGGAAGATTCCATGCTCAACAACCAGTTGGCTGGGATCGAGTATCAGAAATCACTGAACAACGCCAGGATTACCGGGGCATTGACACAGCAGGAGCAGGCCGGGCAGGCGGAAATTCAGAAGCTGGCAGACACAGCGCAGATGCAACGGCTTGAGGTCGATAACCAGTGGAAAGAATTGCTCAATATGGATCAGATGGACACCGAGGAAGCCAAGGGACTTATGCAGGTTTCAGCCTCACTCGGCGGCGAACTGACGGGGGGGATTGAGCGTGTCCTTAGAGATCCAAACATCACCGATAAGACGGCAGCGGTTGAAGCCCTGATGACCACATACAGGTCACAACTGACCACAGCTGCGGCAATCGTCAACATTCCTCTCACATGGCAGTGAAATGATAGAGAAACCGATTCACCGTTACGGCAACCTAGACACAGGCGCTTTGTGCAAACTGTACAGGTCGGACGATGTGTATATCCCCTCAGCCGACGATTACACCGCCCCCGGCACACTGATGCGGTTTGTCGATAACTGCCTTGCCAGCCCTCAGATGTACATCCTTGGCAGAGATCCCCGGCACGAGGCGTTTATCTTCGCACCGTCCCACAACGCGACAACCTTCATCGCTCATTTCGCGGTCAGGAAAGACAAGCGGGACGGCTCGGTGGTGAAGAATTGCGCCACTGCCGCAAAGTGGGTTTACGAGAATACCACCTGTGAGAATATCATGGCGTTTATCAACGAAGACAACAAGGGCGCACGATGGGTGCTGGCACATGGCGGATTGACGCGGGTCGGCAAGTCGAAGAGCAGCGTCAGATTCGGCGGAAAGTTGTGTGATGAGATTGTCTATCAGATGACGCTTGAAGACTTTAACGCCTTTTGGGGCGATGAATTGGGGAGGGTGTAATATGCCTTGGCTTGCCGGAATAGGTGTAGCAGTAGCGGGGGCTTTCGGTGCGTCAGTAGCAGCGACCAGCCTTACTGCGATGGTGGTAGGTGGCATGGTAGTCGGTGCCGCTGTAGGTGGCCTGTACGCCGCTGTCACGGGTGGCAATATTCTCAAAGGAGTCCTGTACGGTGCGGTTGGTGGCGCTGTCGTCGGGGGCGGGGCGTATGCAATGGGCTACGGGGGGTATGGCGTGGTTTCCTCTGAAAGCATGGCTGTGCCAATCTCCGGGGCTACATCCGTAGGGGCTGGCGAGAATGCCGCAATGGCAGCGGCTGAAGCGTCACAATCAGGGGGGATTCTTGGCGGGGGTGGCGGGGTTGCCACTAAAACAACGGCAGAGGAAGGATTTAAATTGTTCTCCGCAGAGGGCATGTATGCAACCGGGGCAGCGTCTTCGCTCGGCGGGGCGTTCCTTAAAGGTGGTGCTGAAGGAGATGCAAACGATAAGTCCATTGCAGCATCAGAGCGGATGCAGTCTGAAAAACTTGCTGCTGACAAGGAAATAGCAAAAGCCAACAACGAGGCAGCACTTGCCCAAGCTGAGATAGCGGCAGGGTCCGCAGATGCCAGAAACAAGAGTGCTGAGAAGATGGCAGCGGCTGACCTTGAGTTCAACAAGGAGAAATTCAGCAAAGAGTTTTCCGAAAGCCAGTGGCGCGACAGGACCGACCGGGAAGAGAAGGAAACGGCACGGCAGAGGTTTGAAACAGGGCTTGGCGAGGCATCCAAGTATGTCGCAGGCAATACCAAAGTAGTGAATCTGGTTGAATCCAGCCGCAGGCGTAAACAACTTCCCTCGCCCGCATGGTATGGGGCAGCAACAGGCACAGCAACCGGCGCAGACGCTTCAACGGCCTCCACGGCACAGCAACAGGCGCAACCTCAACCATCCGGCATCCTGGGGGCGGCATAATGGGCATACTCTCACTATCAGGTGACCAACTCAAATACGACCCGCTGAAGGAAGACAGTCTTAAAAACGCATACGACCCGATGAGCAAGGCGGCGGGGAAGAGGGTGCAGACCTACGACAAAGAGCTTGGCTATGCTGTTCACCCAGAAGAGAAAGCCTATGCCACATACCTGAAAGGTGCGGTCGATGAGCAGGCGAACAAGCAACAGGGAGCAATCAGCAATTACCAATCTCAGTACAACTCTGCCATGTCAGAGGCTGAAAAGCAGGCAAGCGGCATACTCTCGACAGCACAGGGCCAGGTTGACGGGATCAAACGACAGAACATTGATACCATCCCTGTAAACATTGTCAGCCCTGACGGAAACAGTATTGAGGGCACATACAATGTTCCTCGGTCTGTTGCGGAAAAACTCGCTGAAGAGAAGGAGCTTGTGTCGAGGTGGAATGAGGACGGAAGTTTCAACCTATCCGTTAGAAGTCGGCACGGCAAGATGTTGGGGCAAGAACTGCACGAAGAATTTTCTAAGGCAGTAGCCACCCTTGGCGAATACGAGCAGATGAACGACGAGGCATACGACACGGCGAAACAGGCTGGCGAGATGCAGGTTGATAGCCTCAAGAGTGAAATAGATACGCAACGGAATATCGCCACCGGCGCATATAACCAGAACATCTCGTTTGCCAATCAGAACCTTGCCCAGATTCAGGCGCAGTGGACAAACTTCGTCACGGGTCGGCAGCAGGCTTTCCAGGAAGGGTTGAAGACCAACACAGGCGGCATAGCCGACCTTGTTAAATCAGGCGCACTTGTATTGAAGGGGAGTCCTAAATGATACCAGCAGAAAAAGAGCCAGTACAGGAAGAGCCTGTCGTACAGGATGACCCGCAGGCCACTTCACAGGTCGAGGGGGAACTGGTCAACGAGGAAGCGGCTGAGATTGGCCCGGCACAGCAGATGCAGATTGACGCATACTCGGACAACGCAACGCTCGTTGTCTTCTCCGAGCAATCGCAACCGGCAATCCTCCAGTCCTTGCAGACAGGAGAAAACCCGATAGACAGCATAGCCAAGACCGCCAACCTGATACACAAACGCCTGCAATCGTCCCTTGAGAAAGAGGGCGAGAAAATGACCGAGATTACCATGTGCCTCGGTGCCGCCCATCTCGTTGCGGAACTGATTGTCCTGGCTGAAGCGGCGAAGTTGTTCACGCTGGAGAACAAGGACCGGCTTGAGGCATACCGGCATACCTTGATGCAATACTTCGCGGCAGGGTTGAAGGATGGTTCAATTGACCCTGTTGAATTGCAGAAGACCATTGAACCGCTGATGAGTGATGAGCAACGGGCGTTTGGTGAACAGCAGATGCAGCAATCCGGCATCATGAAAACGCCACCTCCTAGCAGGGGCATGAATAGTATGCCACAACAACAACAGGCTGGTGGAATTTTAGGAGGTGCGTAATATGGGGTTCAACTGGCAAGGTGCGGTAGGTGGATTGCTTGGTGAGATGGGCACACAGGCTACCGGGTTCGCAGATAGGAAAGTTGCCCTTGAGCAGAAGAGGATAGAGAGGGCTATCGAGGAGAGGAAGGAAGCGGCCAAACTCGCCAAGGAAGAAGCGATGATGAAGTACAACTATTATCGTGAGGATGCCAAGGACGAAAGGGACCAGAAGAGACTTGATGCAATGGCAACCCGTGACGACAAGCGATACGAAGCACAGGCCAAACGTGACGAGGCAAGAGAGGCAGCGGCTGAACGGAGACACGCTGAGTCTATGCGGAACGGTGGAGAAAAGTCGTCAGCCGATGAGAAGAAACTCAGGATGATCGAGAATGATCCCAACCTTACGCCAGAAGAGAAGGCAGCGGCACGAAAGGCTTTGTACGGCATTGACAAGGGCGGCAAAGGTGGGCTGACCGATTATCAGATGATGCAGGCAGAGAACAAACTTGTAGAGATTGAAGGGGCAGGGGTAGAAGATGAAGCTACGGCAGCACAGGCCAACGCCATCCGCCGCAGACTTGGAATGCCTGAACTTAAGAAGGTTGAGAAAGAGGCATTGCGCGGCGGCATCCTTGGCATCGGCTCAAAAGACCCTGTGTACGAGTATGTCGAGGACTACGAGGGGATGGGGGCAGCCGACAAACCAGCAGAGAATGCCGAGGGCAAGCCGGTCGAGAATAAGCCAGCAGAGAATAAAGGCGGCAGTCTGCTCGATCAGGTTGACAAGATACTTCCGCCAGCAGGGGCAAAGGCAGCGACGAAGCCCGTAGAGGAAGAGAAACCAGCAGGCACCGGCAAGTCGATGAGCGCTGACCTCGGCTCAGTCCTTGGCACTATCGTCAAGGGTGGCGTGGGTGCGGTGCAGAAACTTGCAGCAGGCGGACAAGACCTCATGGAACTTGACCGGCAACTTACCGCAGCATCACAGACCGCACACGGTGAAAGCAAGTCGGCGCTCCTGAAGGCGCTTGCGGCGGTGCGTCAGGTAATGGCCGCTGAGACGAACCCGGAGGCTGAGTTGCGTAGCAGGGCTATCGCACCGAATCAGTAGCAGACGACTTGCGTCCCGATGGTATGGCAATTGATCTGCCTGCTTGGTGGCGGGGTAGACATTAGCCGGTTGAAGTTTTGGTTGAAAAACTCCCTGTCCGCTTGCTGCTGAGTGGCTTCATAGTAGACAGTGTTCTGCTGCTGCATCCCCCCAGCATCAGCATAGCCCTGAGCAAACATAGCCATATCCTGAGCTGAGCAACCGGACATTAACAGTACGACAACAACCATTAACATTTTCATAGCATCCCCCGTGTTGATTTTCTTTTCATCATAGCACCATGTTGAAGCAAAATCAAGCGGGGGTTTCTTTTTATTTGCTTGTAAATCCTGACAAAATATGTTATATTAGCCATTGTATTATTTCACGATAAGCACGATGCAGCCAACCTCAATTCGGAAAACTCATGTCTCTTTTTGAAGAATATTATTCCCTCATAGAGTCTGATAGATACCTTAACGCTGATGATGACGCTAGGCGGCAGGTAGACCAGATATATGCGCCAAGGTTGTGGGAAGAGTTGTCGTCTTCGCCTGAGTTCACGGCGCTTGCCCCGGAGGAACAGGAGGCTTACAAGGGTCGGTTTGCTGAGAGGTTTATCCCACAACAGGAGGGCGGCATTCTTGCGTCTGCGAAACAGACTGTCGGGGCCACCATTAAAGGTGCTGGGCAATTCGCCGCTGATTATATCCCTGGTGTAAGCCAAGACAACCCCGTGAAACAGTACGGGCAAGAGGTCATCGACGCAAACCCCACGGCTATCAAAAGTCTTTCCGATATCGCAGAGAAACCCGGAACGGCAGTCGGTGAAGCTGTGGGCAACGCGGCTCCGTCAATGGCTGGGATGCTCGGTGTTCGTGCTGTCGGTCAAGGCATCACGGCTCTCTCCCCTGCTGCTGGCCCTGCCGCACCCGCTGTCGCACTTTTTGGGCAAGCCGTGTCATGGCTCGGTCCAATGGCAATCGCCGCCCTACCTTCATACGGCGGGATCAGAGACAAGCAGATATTCAATGACCCGGAGGCGCAGGAATCGGCAAAGTCAAAGGCAATCGCTGCACTCGGTTCCGCTACAGTTGGTGCAATAGAGACAAAGTTCGGTCCTCAGAATTGGGCCTTGTCGGCAATGACCAAGGAAGGTCGGGCAAAACTGGCTGAGAAGTTTGCCGCTACTTCGTTGCCGAAAGCGATTGGCAAGGGTGGTGCTGAAGGTGCCGCAGTTGAAGGCGCTGAGGAATTGGTGCAAAGCCCCATTGAGCAGATTGCGTCAGGTGATGACCCAACTTCCCCCGAGAGCCTTAATGAGACGGTTGTCGGTGGCGTAATGGGTTCAATCGGCGGCGGCATCCTTGGCGCTGGTACTGGTGGAATGGCTTATCGCAAGCCCACCCCATCCGACATCCTAGCCTCTCCCGACATAGACACAGCCATAGACACATTCACCGAGTCAGTAAAGTCCATTGACACGAAGATTGCCGGGATAGACGCGACGGTGAAGGGTGCGACGGTTGACTTCAGCGGGATATTGAGCGATGCGCCTGTTGAGCCTACGGTAACGCCTGTTAGTATCGACGGTGCGCCTATTGTCTCCGAGCCAGTTCAAGCAGAACCATACGACCCGCGCAAAGCACTCGGTACGGCTGGCCCTGAGACGGTACAGGATAGTGCAAGGATGAGGCGTGTTGCTGATGCTGAAGCGGCATTCTCAGATGAAGATACATTACTCCCGCGTGACCTTGCTCCTGCCCTGGCCAAGATGCAACTTGACATGAACCAGAGCGACAGAAACGGGGTGATTACCGAAGGACTTGGGAACAATCAAACCGTAACGGGTGGATTCGCAGCGACTACGCCTGATTGGTTCAAGCAAGAAACTATCAAGAAATTTGATAAGGAGCACGGCACCGAATACGCTAAGGTGGTAAACAAGGCTACAGTCAACGCAACCTTGCGGAATGTCAGGGATGGCAAGAAACTAAGTCCTAGATTTGCTGAGGTGTGGGATTATCTTCAAGTTGCCGCAGAGAAGGTATCTAAGATTGACCCGGAAGTGGTTGGCGGCACCGAGTATGACAAACTGACCAAGGAAGGGTTTGAGTTTGAGCAACCGAAAGCGATACCAGTTGGTAGTATCAACAAGGGGGATGAGGTTGTCATTGACAAGAACGGCATCCCTGACAAATTAGTCCACAAGGGATTTGATGGTAAGGGCAACGCTATTCTTGAAGATGGCGTTACGATGCGAGTTGACCCGTTTGAACTGATCGACGTGGTTGCTCGGAAAAACTCGCCTATCAATCCAGAGCAGCAGCAACCAGAATCCGCCACCCCCCGGACAACTGACACCCTCCCCACCCGCAACCCATCCGCCTCACCCGGCTCCGCCCGCAACGCTGCGGGTAGCGCATACGCTGGTGCTGAGGCAACTGGGAATCTGCGGGAGGCTGGTGGAACTGAGTATGTTAGCGTTACTCCGACTGCGACAGGTGCGGAGCAGAACACAGAGGCGGGACTTTCGCAGGGTTCTTCTGTCCTCCAAGCCGAAGTTAAGACTAACACCCTGCCCCCGGATGCCTCTGATACAAGCACACTTTCCGGGGCTGTTTCTTCTACAAATCCCCCCGGCATCCCCCCGACAGCACAGTATCTAGGCAAATCCCTTGGTGAGCATCTGTACAAGGACGCTGACGGTACGCTGCATCGGTCTAAGGATGCCCCCGCTGCACAGGAGGTAACGGAAAGTGTGACCTCTGGTGCACAGCCTACCCCATCTTCCCCAGCCGACAAACCTATAATTGACCGCACAGGACGTACTGAGGCGGCTATAGGAGCACAGGGCGCTGAAGGTGGAGCCGCGCTACCCGCTGAGTCTCGCCAGCCTGCGGCAAAAAGCGAGAAAGAAGCTTCCCCCGGCAAGTCGTTCACCGTGTCAAGATACAACAACGAATCGAAAGAGGTTGTTGATGACACGTTCACCAAGGGTGAGACAGTATCGGCGTGGTTCTCGAAAGACCGTAGCGACAAAGGGGTATTGAGCGGGATATCAGAGAGCAGGAAACAGGCTAAGGTGGTATTCCCCAACGATGTGAGGAAAGAAGGTGTTTGGTTTGACTTCGGGCAGATATACAAGGCAGAACAGCCTAAGCCGGTTGAGCGCAAGACCGTTAAGTTGGCTAAGGCACTCGACAGCGTAAACGCCAAGAATGAGCCGGATGGTGGATTTAACGATAGTGACAAAGTACCCAGCACCGCGCCTGTTCAACCCTCCCCCCCGTTCAAGGCCGATGAACATGCTGCGGGAGTGGACGATAACTCCGCCCCTAAAAAAGCAAGCAAGCCCCGCATGGCTGAATCCCCGGCACAACTGTATAAAGAAATTGCATCACGTGCAGACAAGGGGGTAGTAACCAGCCGTTACGGGATAAAGTACCCGGTTGTAAAAGAGGTTGGCGATAATAGGGTGTTCCGCATTACTTCGAAAAAAGTAGAAGTAATAATGCATGGCAGCGTTGGCGCTCGTGATGCCACCGCTGCGGAAATTGAAGACATAAACAGGGCGATAGAACGTGACGCGGTTGAGGTTTATTTAACTTCTGGTTGGGGAGGTGGAACAGAAGAGAAACGGCTTGACACCCTTCACTCCCCATCTGGTAATTCGTTCGCACCAAAGGCAATAGCAAATAACGCTACCGGGGGGGTTACTAATAACGCAGATGTTATAGAATCAGTCGGCATAAATAACCCATCCGTTATCCCCCAGGCCGGTAAAAATAACGGCGGCGATGGGGGCGGGGGGATTCCAGACTTCGCCAAACGTGCTGGGGTCAAGACATGGATGCAAGCCCGCAAAAAAGGTCTCAGTAGCCTGATAGGGCAAGCCAAGGGGTATGCAGACAAGATAGTCAAGCACGACATCACCAGAACACGCGGCAACCCTGACCAAGTAGCCGACCGTATTGCAGAGCAGATAATCCAGCGCACGGCGATAACTGGCGGGCTTGATACCTCACTCCGCTCACTGGCAAATGAGTATTACCAGAAGGCGAATAGCAACGGTGCGGATCCGGCAGGCGATCAGCATTACAATGCCATTGCGCGGGGGATTGATAAACTTCGGGATGATTTGAACGGGGTGAAACTCTCCAAGACATTAGATAACGCAGAGTCAAAAGGAATATACAATGATGGATTCTGGAAAGATTTCAAGTCAAGAAATGGACGAAGATATGGAGATGCTGGATATATATCAGCATTGTTGGGTATCGACAAAAAATCCGGAAGAAGAAGCGGAGTCATTATCGCTCGACAGGGAGGGAAAACACAAGCTCTGGACGCGATCAGGTGGGACAACGACCTTGCTGGAGAAAATTATGTCTCAGCAGCAGGAGAGATTTCGCAAACTGATGGGACAAAATATTTCAGAGTAAGTTTTATCCCAACGTCTCTAGTAGGCAAAGATATCAATAATCTGTACAGTCTTTCTCATATCAAAGATACCTCAATAGTCAGTGTGACCTTTACCCCTGTTGGTGATAATAAATATGAGATAGGACTGGGAGGGCCTGAGAAGGGTTCTAGCGCATACAAACTGCTTGAAGAGAATGGGAAGGTAGAAGAATTAGACGGACTGGACTACGGCAAAGCATTGTTGAGAAATCCGTCAGCAGATACAATGGACATCCTCAGAGAGTCGATTCGTAGGCTGGCTATTAGCACAGGTGCAATTCCTGATATATCATTCCCGTATAGAGAAACTGGCGCAACGGCAGGGGTGCAGAAAGGACGGTTTTATACCGCCGACCAGGTTGAAGCAAAGTTCTCCAAAGCTCCCCTACTCCAAGCAACCAAAGAGGTCCAAGATGAAAAGCTCAAAGAAGCGGGTTTCACGGAAGAGGAAGACCAGTCCACCGCAGAAAGTCTGGGGTCCGCTCTTGGGGCCGGAGTATCAGCAGGTACGGGGGTATTGCCTGACTCCGATACTGGAGATGAAACTCAGGGGAGAGATAACGCAGGAAGAGTTCGACGCAAGTTTGCAAAATCTCCGACAGGCGAGTATGATTCAGAGATAAACCCACTCGGATTAAAGGAGCACAATGGACAAGCAGAACTGGCGGCTGAACTTGAGGAAAAGCTCAATGGCGAATACCAAATCATTCCCTGGCGTATGCCTGACTCCCTGGTTAGAACTGATAAGAAAGGGCGAGTGCACATGGCAGGAGTGCCACGAAGCGATTTCGAGTTGTCGGAGAGACTGGGAAAAATCCTTGAAAAAGAAATAGTATGGATGTCGGCTGTCGGTGATGGCACACTCAACGGGCTTATGGTTGGGAGCGGTCCATTGTCAAAGTACATCTTCGTCGACGTTCGTTCAAAAATTCCTTCACACGTAATCTACGGGCATGAGCTTTCTCACCATCTTGAGACGGAACACCCGCAGCAGTATCAAGACCTGTTCGATATAGTTTCCCCACTCATCAAGGACGTTGATAAATACCGTGACAAGTTGCACCTTCGCGGCGATGATGCGTTTATCAAGAGGGAAATCATAGCCGACCTCCTTGGTGATTCGTTTGATAATCCGGCATTCTGGAACGAGGTAGCGGCACAATCCCCCAGTAAATTCCGCAAGATTGCGGCGAAGATCCGTGCATGGATTGACGACCTCATTGCCAAGTTCTCCGCACGGGGATTCGGTTCAGAGCAATACGTCACCGACCTGAAGGCTACGCGCAAGGCACTGGCTGGCCTCATGGTTAAGACTATGAGCGAGAAGGGGCGGAAGGAGTTGGCTAATTCTAAGGCTGGCATTCTCAAGTCCTTCGCAGGTCCCCGCGCCACTTCAGCCGCCACCTCAGCCCTATCCCGCGCCAAGCAGATGCAGAAATCCGGCGACACGCGGCGGGCGATATGGCGCGAGACGGGGTGGTATGAGATAATCCCCGGCAAAGGGCAATGGTCGTATGAGATAGACGACAGCCTGTCCAGCGTGAAGATGAAGGACGGGTATCTTGAGGACGTGTTGAGCCACCCGAAGCTGTACGCTGACTATCCTGAATTGGCAAAGGTTAGGGTGAAGTTTGAAGACCTTGGCTGGACCAGCCGTGGGAATTTCAACAAGGACATACGGATTATCCGCGTAAACTCCGAAATGTCTTCGACCCAGAAGCGGAGCGTTCTTCATCATGAATTACAGCATTTTCTCCAGACACAGGAAGGCACTCCCGCTGGTGCCAATTTCTCCTACCATAAAGCGAAGCTCTCACTTGACAATGATTTCCGTATCAAGATATTCAACACCCTGAAAAAGCAGCATCCCGATATTGCCAAGATCCTTGACGCATGGGATAAGGACGTAAACGGTCGAGGCGATAAATACTACGAAGACCAGTTGAACAGGACGAAACTGGGAGGCGAGATACTGGACCTCAAGAAGTCAATCAAAGATAACGTAGAGGAAGAGGCATATAGCCAATACGCCAGCACAACCGGCGAAGCAGAGTCCCGCCTAGTACAAGCCCGCCTCGACATGACCCCGGCGCAGCGCAAGGCTATTCCGCCGTGGGTCACGCTGCGGCGGATGCTGGAGAAGGAGGGGTTGCTGAAGGATGGGCAGAAGGTTGAGGATGTGCTGGTGTCTGGTGGCGGCGGGGTTGCTCAGTCGGTTGGCGATAAGTACAAGGCTGTCGATGTGAATAACCCTGAGTTCAAGCGATGGTTCGGTGATAGCAAGGTCAGGGAAAAAGCAACACCTGGGGCTAAGATGATTTTTGTTGGCGATATTGCGATTGATGAAAAAAACGCTGGAGCCCCGCTAACCGTATATCATGGGACAATAGATGTTTTTGATGAATTTTCTATAACTCAGCCAAGAGAGGGGACGCAAACGGCAGCGCTCGGCTATGCATTCACGGAAAACAAGGTGGTTGCCAATGCTTATACAAAAAAGAAGGCCACCATTGATTATAAAGATGGCTGGGAAGGGGTGCCGCCGTACTACAAATCACCACACCCTGAAGCCCCTGTCGGAAGTATTATCCCGGTATACCTATCAATAAAAAAACCATTTTACATCACCGCAACAGACTTTATAAGTAAGTTTGAATCGATCAAAGGAAACCCGGAGAGTCAGGGGGAAAGGGCCAGGTTACTCAGGGTTAAATTGGAAAAAGAGGGGTATGACGGAATAATTGTAATTCCAAACGGGAAGGCAAAAAAACCATTGAGTAAGGTTTTCCAGCACTACGTATTCTTCGTTTTTAATCCCAGCCAGATCAAATCAGCCATCTCCAATACTGGCGCATTCTCCACCTCCCCCAACATAATGGAGGACGCAGGGGATATCCGGTACTCCAAGCAATACACGGCATCTGCGCCATTCATCGGCTCAGCAAACACCGCCATATCTCAGGCGTACGACTACCTCAAGAGCAAGGGGCTTGACGAGAAGGCGGAGCAGATTGCGACCTACCTCTGGGACGCTGACGCGGCAATAGCAAGGGTGCAACGTGAGGTCGGGCCACAGCCTGAGACGAGGGATTACAGCACCTTGAAGCGCCTTGTCGGCAAGCGGATAACCGACGAGATTGCCAAGTTTGACCGGGAAGTCCTTCAGCCACTCCTCCAGCACATGGCAGACAACAAACTCAAGGTGCCCGATGTAGAGGAACTGGGACACGCTCAACACGCTGAAGAAGCGAACTTGCAAACCAAGCGGGTAAACGCTCGCCGGTATGTCGATGCGATGTTGCAGCAGATGACTGATACTGAGAAAGCCCCATACGCTGACCGGCTGATAGATATCCAAGACGAGTTTGTCATGAATGACCAGACTCGCAATCAGAAGCGTGATAATACCGTTGCGCTGATGGATGAGATATCAGAACTTGTCATTGACACGCATGATGCAGAGCGGGCTAAAATTGACGCTGAGATGGCAGATGTAAGCACTCGGATATACACCGCTGAAGAGTTAATGAAGGGCACCCCTGAACGGCTGATGAAACTCCTGACTAATCGGAGTGAACGACTCGGCAGGAGGCATGAGACGGCGAAATACTGGGAGGATGTGAAAGACCGGCTCTCTGGTATGACAAACGAGCGGGCCGAAGAAATCAAGCAGAAATGGGCTGGCAATGCGGCAATTCAGGAAGCGGTTGACACCCTGCACGATATCAACACATCCCGCCTTGAGATGCTGCACGACTCCGGGGAATTGGGAGACGACGAGTACAAGGCAATCTCTGAAACGTATCAGAACTACGTCCCGTTGATGCGCGAGGGGATGGAAGATTCCAAGAACCCTACCGGCAGGGCTGGCACTGGGCCACTGGCGAAACCTATCAAGGTGCGGGCAGGTAGCACCAAGAATGTCGTTGATATCTTTGCCAACACGATTGATCTGTATCAGGCAGCAGTTAGTAGGAAGTACAAGAACGAGGCTGGCCGCGCACTGTACGAGATGGTCAAGGCTAATCCTGATGAGGATAGATGGTCAATCATCGAACAAGACAAGATCGCCTATTACGACAATGAAGGGAATATTCGGTACTATACCGACCAGAAAGAGGGTGACAATGAAGTCTATGTAAAAATAGACGGTGTTAAGTATCTCATCTCCGTACCGAAGGACAACAAGTCAATGCGCCGGTTCATGGATGCCATTAAGCGCAAACCTGTAGAACTTGGGCCGGTTCTTACAGCATCCCGATATGTCACCCGGATCATGGCTGCACTGAATACTTCACTTTCCCCTGAGTTTATTCTGACAAACTTCATGCGAGACATTCAGACGGCCTCTGTGCATCTTCAGACAACCGATGCGGCAGGTATGCAAAGGTCGGTATACAAAGGGCTGAAGTCTGCCATAAAGGGCATCTACGCGGCTGAACGTGGCGACGAAAGTAGCGATATGGCAAAGTGGTACCGGGACTTTTCCAAACATGGCGGCAAGATTGCATGGATGCAGAGTTATGAAAACGTGGCTGATCTCGCCAAGACGATTGGGCGAGAGCTTGAATACAAGGAAGGCAAGCACCCGAACAAGATGAAACTCCGCAAACTCGGCAAGTTTGTCGAGGCCATGAATACCTCAATTGAAAACGGGGTAAGGCTGGCAACCTACAAAGTCTTAGTGGAGAACGGTTCCACAAAATTCCAAGCGGCAAAGGCGGCATCAAACCTGACCGTTGACTTTACCAGGCACGGCACGGCTGGCCCTATTATCAATTCTCTTTATATGTTCGCCAATGCAGGAATACAGGGCAACGTCAGGATGATAAAGGCTGTTGCCAAAAACAGAAGCGTGCAGAAGATTGCTGGCGGCATTGTGGCATTCGGCTTCACGGCGAATATTCTCGGCGCAATGTCCGGCGATGATGACGACGATGAAGCCTATTACGACAAGTTGAAGAGGACCAATCCGAGTATTTTTGAACGCAACATGGTTTTCATGATTCCCGGAACGGATGGAAGATATGTCAAGATCCCCATGCCATACGGGTACAATACTTTCTTTGTCCTTGGCAACGAGGCAGCAGGAGCATTGCGCGGGAAATCTCCGGTTGAATCCATGTCAAGGATAATGTCCACCTTGCTTGGTTCGTTAAACCCGCTTCAGTCGGCTACACTGCTTCAGACCATCATGCCGACGATTGGGGATCCTATCGCGCAAGTAATGGAGAACAAGGCATGGCATGGCGGGAAACTTATGCCTGATGAGAATCCTTTCGGCATTCCGATTCCTGATAGTGAAAGATTTTTCAAGTCAGTGAATCCTATGGCTAAATTCGTAGCGCAGGGGTTGAACGCGGTAACAGGTGGAGACAAGTATAAACCTGGCTTGATTGATATGTCTCCTGAGACCTTCGAGATGATAGTCGAAACCTACGGCGGGTCAGCGGCGAAACTTATCAAAGACGCGGTGTCACTCCCATTGGCGGTGCTGTCAGACGATGGGCTGAGCATGAATAAGACTCCGGGTATAAGAAAGTTTATAGGTTCATCGCCTGACTTCATTGACTCGACAATCTACGAAGAGAACAACGACAAAGTTGATATCCTGAAGAAGCGATACGAAGACGCTGAGGGGGCCGAAAAGTCTGACCTCAAGTCTGACCCTCTTTTTAAGATGCTATCCTTTCACAAGATAACAAAATCACAGTTGCGCCGGATGAATAAGCAAATGAAGCTGGCAGAGAAGGCAGGCAACAAGGGAACCGAGAAGCGGCTCAAGGAGCAGATATTGCAGGTCAAGAAAAGGTACAACGCAAAATACAACTCCGTGACCAAGTAGCCCAGTCGAGAAAAGTGGACGAATAGCAACCTAACCATTGCATGAATCGTCAATCCGTGGTATAATAATGCAATCATGAATTTTCACGGGCTTTAATGCCTAACAAATAATTGGAGATGAATAATGGGAATGATAATAAGTAAGCAGACCACAGCCAAAACCTCGCAGATTGGCTTTACCCGTGGCTCACTCCCGAAGACCGTCAAAGTCGCTGGCGTGTTGGTCGCTGAAACCATCGCGGTAAACGTGATTGACGAAGACGGCGTAGCCCTAGCACTCTACGATGAGTTTGGCGCAGCAGTAACCATGACCGCCACCTCGCCTCCGCTCAAGATCGACTCCCCCATCACCCTGCAATTCGTCAAGGGCGTAACGGCTAATGCAGTCGGTGTGCAACTGGTGGATTAATGACTGTCGCAAAGAGCATTTTTAAGAGTATCTTCAAGGGGTATTCGCGAGGATTCGCTGGGGGTGAAACCACAGGTCCAGACCAAACGAATCTTCTTGCTTACTGGCCTAACAGTCTCATCTCAGATGGCAAACTCATCGCCAGAGCACCAACATCTTCCCATGTCACCCAGCAAGTAAAGTCCAGCGGCTTCGCAGGCGCAGGGTCAGCCACGATCACCGGCCTGCTCACCACAGACACCATCACCGCCAGCGGCCCGAGCGACCCCACCTGCAGCGTGAATGGCACCCTGACATTTCCTGGGCCTGATTGCTGGGATATCTGGGTGCATCGGGCAGGGGCGGTCTGGGCGTACTGGCCGGGGATAAATGTTGGCCAGGCCGCTGAGTTGGACGCTTCGGGTAATGATCATCACCTTGTCGGGTTAGTGGGTACGACTATTACAGAAAGGGCGGACGGCAGCGGTACGAACTGGGCGAACGAGATGGGGTTTGTAACTACTCAGAACAGGTTGCTAAACTCCAACAATTTCGCAGAATCTCCGTGGGCGTTGACCTCTGCGTATGCTCAAACCTTGTCATTGCTTACCCCCTGGCCACAAACCAGAACCGGGTCGATAACGCTGCCTGACTCAAGCGGGGGTGCTGTCGGGAAAGGGTTTTCCTGCACCGGATTGGCATATGATGGTACAAATTTCTGGGTTGGCAACGACGGTAGAGACGTGGAGGGAGATGTTACATTCGCTGCCTCGCTGGTTAAAATTTCACCGGCTGGAGCTAAACTTGACGAGATTCTGCTTTCCCCTTTGGGAATTACAGAATCAGTGCAAGGTATCGGATATGATACATCTGACGACAGTATCTGGTGCATTTCGACGGTAGATTCAAAAGTTTACAACATCACGACAGTCGGCGCTGTTGCGAGTTCGTTTGTCGTAGCGACCGTCAACGGGGTCACATACGATAGCATCAGGGATAGGCTTTGGTGCAATGCTGGCAGCAGCCTTACACGACGAGCGAAAGACGGCACTGTAGAATTTACCAAAACCATGCTGACGACTCCTGATCAGATTTATCATGATCCTGTCAGGGATTGGATTTGGTGCGTATACGGGGGAAATGGTGAGGATGGGAGGGCATTGCTCTATGACATTACTTTAGACAAGTTTATCGGTAATGCCGTGATGGCGGAAGCCAAGGCTATCGAGTCGTGTGTGATTGTTGGCGATGTATTGTATGTCACCTCTGACGAATATTTTCACCAAGTAGGTAGTCTGAATAATCAGATTCACATTTTTGATCTGAATCCGAAAATAGTCGATGATGCCATAGATGCAAAAATACTTACCGGATTTGACAGCATCAATAATGAGGCATGCACTCGCCTGATTTTGGCGCACGGAGAAACTGAAAGCGCATCGTTTTACACGATGTTGACTCAGGCACTGGCTATCGCTTCCGGCGAGCGAACCAAGGCTATAGATATCAGGTCGAATGATGAGAATACATATCTGGTCGCGCTCAGAGATACGGGGACAGTCGGGGGGTACACCACATTTTCTATAACCCCAGAATGGCAAACGATATCCGTCACGCACACAACAACTAACAGCGCATTGCAGGTTGTCATCAGGGGAGGGTATGGGACATCAAATTACGCTGATGTCTTGATAAAAGATGCTCAGATGAATGACGGCACAACGGTGATGCCATACGTTGACACGACCACTGCTGCATTTGCAGGAAGGCTTGCGCTAACTACCCCTTCCCCCCTCGGAGTAGACGGCCCCTTCGATGGCACAGTCTTTCCGTTCGGCAACTTCCAGGCCCCACTCGGCCGCGACTTTCAGCTCATCCCCGAGTTCACCAACAACGCCAGTGTCGATCTGGCTGCGCTGGTGCCGACAGCGAAGATTCGGATCGGACCACGTGGGATGACTGTTCGGTCGGTGGATGGGAGCGCTGAGGGACAGGCCAGAGATGATCGGGTGGTGGGGGCGTGAACAGCATAATCAACACCCTGCTCGTCATCCTCGCTGTCGAACTGGCGGCGGTGCTGTGGGTTGGGTTTGGGCCGATGTGAAGGAGAAAAATGATAATTTACATTACAGAAGCAACGACCCCATCCGTCACACTCGGTGCAATTGGCATATCCCCTCCTAGCGTTAGCGTGGTGTTGACTGAACCTCCCGAATATACCATAGAGCCGTCAATCTGGTCCGACCGTGACCACTACTCAGACGAAGCGAATTACACCGACTAATATGAAAAAACTACTCTTTATCGTCGCTATCCTCCTGCTGTCATCTGGCGCGGATGCAGAACAGGTTGACATGATTATTGGCTCGGAGGGGGCGAAGGCGAGCCTGACGACGAACTTCAGCCGGATTCAGAATAATTTCACTGAGCTTTTTGCCAGGCAGCAGACCGACAACAATTTCACCACTCCGCTGAAAAACAAACTCGATGCGTTGCCGGAAGGAACGAATATCCTGACCCGCACCAACACTGATACATATACCCCGTCACTAGATTACCACCCTGCAACGAAGAAGTATGTCGATGAGGCACCGTTCGCCCCTGCTCTGGGGGCTGATGATAACTATGTCACTGATGCGGAGAAGACCGTAATTGGAAATACCAGCGGGGCTAATACCGGCGACCAAACCGCAGCGACCGTAAGCGTTACCGACACCGGGAGTTATTACACCGGGACTGACACAGAGGCAGTTTTGCAGGAGATAGGCCCGCTGACCGAGGCTGTTGAGATTACCGCAGGAACCGGGATAACCATCTTATCAGGGGTAATATCCGTCACCAGCGACACATACCAGGCGGCTGACGCCGACCTCACAACCGCTGCCGGGGCTACGGGGGCTGGTAACTCGAAATATTTCGGGACTGATCCAGGGGGGACGGCTGGTTTTTTTGCCCTGCCAACTGGCTCTGCGTTTGCATTCGACCCCTTCCCGACTTACGAGGATTCTGCCCACACAAGCGGAATTGCCGTCAATGCGACAACCATTGCGGTATATGACACGGCATCAAGTAAGTGGCTGACAGCTGCACTGACCGACAGTCTTGATCCAGCACCATCTGAAACCTACGCATTAGTTGAGCGTTTTGACGGTTCGACCTTGTGCTTTTCTGGCTACTCCAGCAATTGCGATAACGCATGGAGCGGGGTTGTGGTCGGCACTCCGACGTTTAATTACGCTACCACTCCAGCTCCCCTTGAAGGGACGTATTCATTGGGCCTACCTCCAGCCTCCGAGGTCAAGATAACCCACAGCGAGGCGGCAGATGTGTATTACTCGTTTAAGATCCAGCCGTCAGATATGGTTGAGTCTGACGAAATCCTTGCCAGGGCGTATAACAACTCGACCCTCCTGTGTTTCGTCAGGATGAGGGCGGCTGGTACGTTTCGTGTCACTGCGTCGGGCGGTACAGAGGCGACCACGGCGGCAACAGGATATAACGGATTGGTGCCGATATATCTGCGCCTACACTATGTGGCCGGGACCGGCGCTGATGCGGTGTGCAGTGTAGCATATTCAACTGACGGAACAACGTGGTCCGCTACAACATCATCCAGTAACGGCACGGTTACAGCCTCGGCCAATACGTTTCATTTCGAGGGTGAGGCTGATGCTGAAACGATGGTATATGACATCCTCAAAATAAAAACTGATGGAGCGATAGAAAATGCACTGTAAAAAGTACATTGCCGTCGCTATCATAGCTGGGCTTCTCTGCCCCTTGTCGGTCGGCGCAAACGAAAATCTTGATGAATTGATGGCAAGAAAATCGAGATATGCAACGGCCAGTTTCGGGGCAAATTATCTTGAAGACCCAACCACCTATGTGTGGCAACCAGAAACCATATCATATACCGACACAACGACAGGACATGAAGTTTGGATATTAATTCATGGTCCCGACCAGACCGCCATTTACTCCAAGGAATATGCAACTGACGCATGGTCTGCGGATGGGTCGAGGCTAGGCGCGTTTATTCCGTTGTCAGAGCGGACATCAAATAGACCAGGATGGCCGAGTAGTGGAACATATAAACGATGGCTGGTAAATACCGATGGCTCGCAGCTAAAGGCTGCTGGTGGCTATGCCAACGATGGGATATCTGAGGGGGGATTCGGTTGGGCGCATACCGAGAATGCCTATTATGGTGTCGGTTTTCATTCTTCCTGGGACGCAGCCCCCGGGATGCTGATCAAAAACACCGTTGATGGTTCAAACAACGTAACCGGGGCACAAATTCTGGATCTGAATACCGCCGATACGTCAAGAGGATACGCAGCGACCATCAAGGGGATAATAAAGCGTCCGATAAGTGCTGATGATAACTGGATTTCACTATCTTCAAGGGCCGCTATAAACAGAGGGACAACCATTAACTGCTATGGGCACATGCGTGTTGCGCTCAACAAGGGCGTTTCTTCGTCGGTGGCTGATTACTGGGGGGTAAACAGAGACATAACAGAATTTTATCAGCATCTCCAGGCGCAGGAGATAAAGGCGCACGGTGGCGCTAATTGGGCGTGGGGTTTTGATCAAGAATACTCATTCATCCAATATTCATCTACTGCCCCTAGTGCCGATCACATGTTCTTTAAACTCAAAACGGCTGGAGCAGCAGCAGACGGTGGACCGCTCTGGGAAGCATGGGACGGCGACTCCTATGGTGCAAATCAGATTTACCCTACATACGGGCCTGAGATTGTAGGTGATCCGGTCTATACCGGGACGCAGACCCCAGGATATGTCAATCCATACTTCAACCATCCATCATTCGATGTGTGGGAGAAATATGTTTTAACAGGATTAGGCGATGATACAGGGATTTCCGGCGAGATATTGGGACCTGGCATTGCGGTAAGGAATGTGCTTACTGGAGTCGGTTTTGATGGAGGCCGTGGCGAGATCGCAAACGACCTGACTACTCTCGATAATCAGTATGATGGAAATCATAAAGCCTGGAATGGCTGGACAGATAATGTCGTGTTCTCCCCTCCTTATGTTGCCGGTGTTGAGATAGGTGCGCAGAAACTTTACACAAGGCGGCTGCATTTTGATACCGGGGCACAGGACGCGGCGGATGATGTAGTGACGACACATCATACATACGATGGAAACTACAACGGATATCCAAGGCCGAGTCAATCACCGGACGGCACCAAGATAGCGTTTGCCGCCATTTGGCTCAACAACGGGGGCGATGATCATCCTTATGTTTCTTATGCCGTGGCCTATTACCCGCACCCGCCAGAAATCACCAGTGTAACCGGCAGCGGCACCTACACCATCCGCTTCGATTGGCGCACGGACCAGATAACCAGCAGGGGGTACACTCAGCGAGGCTGGCCAGACGAAGCCACTGATGATCCGCCGCCGCCAAGGGAGACAAAAACCTTCAGGTTGTGGAGGTCTGCTGACGGCTCAACATGGACCCCGATAAACACGGTAGACGCGGAGATATTCAACCGGTACGATTTTGCTACCGGAGATTGGACCGGGAATAACTACTGGACGATTACCGATACGCCAGGTGCAGGGACGTTTTACTATGCAGTCACGGCAATCGAGCACAGCGGGCTTGAATCCAGGGTGCTATCGAATGTATTCAGCACAGCAGGGGCGCAGGCAGCGGCTTATCCGGCGGACCCGAAAGCAGGAACCGGCGTAACCTCAGCGCATCAGTCAACTGCAATCAGATATTACAATATCTACGCAGAGGACGCGACAACCCCGGCGGCTACCCAGCAGAACCGCATAGCATCAATCCCGGTTGCAGCTCCAAAGGAATATGTGGATTGGCTTGGGAACATTGACGGAACGACAAAATATGTGGTGACGGCGGTTGATACTCAGGGCAACGAGTCATCCACCCTTGACGTTGTGTTTGCCGAGACTGTGACTAATGGGCAGTATCTTGTGCAGTGGAGCGATGAGGGATCGCCGCCGCCAGATCCGCCGGCAAAGAAATATTACAAGATAGGGGCTGGTATCGTCGTGCCGATTGATTCGCCATAATTCAGGAGTACAAATGAAGACTATATTTTTTCTATTATGCCTAACGATTACATTGTGCGGCTGCTCTGACGACAAGCCAAACCCATCGCTCTCCGACACATCGCAGGTCATGGACCCGTTTGCGCAGGACGACGAGGACAAGGCGTTCAATGAGACTCCCATTGCCGCCGCTAAGGGTGGATGCCAGACGTATAGTTCATACGGCTTCCGCAACGGTAGGCAGGCGTGGAAGATCAATAAGCCTCTGTGGAAGTATTTCAAGTACGCCTCCGTCCGGTTCTCGTCGGGGTTCTCTGTATCGCGTGTCGTCATGGCGAAGGCTAACCGTATCAACAGTGGCAGAGGCAGGGGCTTCGTCATTCGTCCCGGTTCGCAAACGCCAAACATCGTATTCATCGAAGCCCCGTATGGGGATAAAAGTCAACTCGTAACCATTTGTCCGAGGTAAACCAATGAAAACACTCGCTATCGTACTACTGGCAATTCTCACGCTCTCAGGCTGTAGTCTGCACAAATTCGCACCTGATGATGGCATACTCCAAGTCGAAAAGGGCAAGGAGGCATCCAAGATCGCTTGTTATCAGGCACAGAGCAAAGTTGACTACTCTAAGTTGTCAGACATGGCAATTGTCATGATTGAGCAACAGAAATCCACAGCGCAACTCGTCTCAGCCCTGACCGGCAAGAGCGGAGATCCCTGCTCAGGAGGCACCAACCTCAATGATGTGCTGATTGCCGATTCCAAAGAGCGCAACGAGTCACTTCGTAGCGTGACCGGAAGCGTGGCGGGCGTGGCTAAGTTCGGTCTTGGCGTGTGGGGTGCAACAGAGGTTGTGGATTCCATCGGGAAGAATGCCGGGACGAATAGCACAGTCAATACTGAGGGTGGAGATTCCAGCATCAGCAATTCCCACGTAAACACCGAAACAACCACCGATGTAACGAACACTGGTGAGGAAGGCACGGCAACCACCTCTGGCGGATTCTCTGACGCTCCGATTGTCGATGAGCCTCTGCCGGTAGACGATGGTCTGATTATCACGGAGGACTAATGGTCAGGACATGCCGCAACTGCAAGCACCTATGCAGCGGCGGGGCGTTCTGCCCGGTATGTAACTGGCCCCATGAGGACGACGATGAACAGTTATCCACCTCCCCCGAAAGACAAGATAGTCACGGTGAAGGTCGATGTCCTGAAACTATTCAGACTGCTCCGAAAGTGGATGAAGAAGGATAAGCGATGCAAGAAACCAGAGTGCTGATTGAGAACACCGGACCAGGAACAATCAAGGTCAAGGGGCACCTCATTCCAGTCGGTTGCTCTGGCACTTTCACTGTCACCGACGAAGAAGAAATCTTGATCAAAAGTGTAACTACTGAGCCGGACGGAGAACCATACCAGCCGGGAGCGACAGATGCGGAAAATCGACTACGACGAATTAGACACCGAGCGAATAGGCGGCATCCAGCACGTCAGGGATGTGAAGTGTACGGCGCGTGGGCTTACCTGTTACACATGCGAGAAAGGCGTGATCAAGCCCTCATGCGACCATTTCAGGCAGCGTCATGACGGGTTCCGGTGCGACGAGCGCAGCATACCGTTTGAGATGCTGAAGTAAAGTATACTTGCCTTATCTACGAGATATGCACCGTATACTGTCCAAACAAGGAGATTAACATGGGAATATTTGACGCAATAAAAGGTCTGTCGGCCCTGCAAGAAGCGATGGAGGCTGGCAAGGAAATCAAAGATCCGGCGAAGTGGAAGGACCGGCAGGTTACGGCGAACAAGATTGCCATAATCATCGGGTCTATACTCCTTGCGGCTAAGGCTGGCGGGGTGGAAGTTCCGGTCATCGGCAATGATATTATCATGGATATAGCAAACGGTATCGGTCTGCTCATGCTGGCAGGGAATGCTGTTTTAACCATCATCACAACTAAGAAAATTGGAGCCAAGAAATGAAATATCTACTTCTCGTTATGCAACTCGTTCCCTCAATCATCGCCGCAATCCGTTCCCTTGAAGAGTTCCTGCCGGTCGAAGGTGCTGGCAAGGACAAGTTGGCCGTGGTGCGCCAGATCATCGAGAGCACGTATGACGGGGCTAAAGAGGCATGGCCGACGATAGAGAAGGTCATCGCTACACTGGTCGAACTGGCTAACAAATACGGCATATTCACGACTACGCCGACGAAATAAACCTTTTCCGTAGGACCAGCGATGACAACCGAACAAATCCAAGAGATCGCAGATCAGGCGGCAAAGACAGCGATTGCATCATTCATCAGGCACAATGACGGGATATGCAAACTGTGTGATGATAAAGAGTATTGGGCAAATCACGAGGCACAGCACCAGTTCCTGACCGAGATGATAGCCGTGTTGAAGCGGGTTCAGGAGATCAAATGGAGCACTTTAAAATCCATAATCGCCGTACTGGGTATCGGGTTCGTGGCCTTCATTCTGCTTACATTCTTCGGGATAAAAATTCCTTGAGTGCCTGCACCTTCGCCCCAGACCGTCTCCTGACCTACGACATTGCTGGTTGCTGCGAGATTCACGACAACGACTATACCGCTGCGGTGATGAGTCGGCTTGACGCTGACCTATACTTCTATTGGTGACTGCGGCAAGTGAGCAACCAGGCGATTGCTACGGTCTACTTTGTCGGGGTTCGATTATTTGGGTGGATGTTCTATGGCTGATACGGTAGAGAAATGGCTAGTCCGCATAAAGGGGCATGAGGGCGGATTCTGGGACGACCCGGTAGGAGGTCCGACGAAGTGGGGGGTTTCCAAACGAGCTTATCCCCACTTGGACATTGCCAACCTAACCGTTGAAGAGGCCGCTGAGATATACCGGCGCGATTACCTCAAGCCCCTCCAATGGGAACGGTATCATGACGGGGTCGCCTATCAACTTCTCGACTTCGGCGTTAATTCCGGCCCTAAGACAGCCATAAAGCACCTCCAGCGTGAGCTTGGGGTGAAAGCCGATGGAGTGGTAGGGCCGGTCACAATCGCTCGTATAGGCTCACTGAGCGAGTCGGATTTGATTATGATACTCATCGCCAACCGGATCGAGTTCATGACCAATCTGCGAAACTGGGATAGTGCAGGTCGGGGGTGGATGAAACGAATGGCCAAAAATCTTCGGTATGGGGCTGAGGATAGTGACTAGGAGTACAGCACAACCCACTCTTTCGGAAGTTGCGAGTATTGTTGTCTTTCCCATTTATCAACACCATCAGGGCACGGCATTTCATCTTTGCTACACAGACAAACAGAATCCACCCAACTAGACACCTCGTGCTCAGATGCGTCCAGATCCCGGAAACCAACCTCGGCGTTCTTGGGCATCTTCTTTAGACTTTTTATAAGATCACAGACCTTCATTACCCATCCTCCGTTTTATCCCCCATCCCTGCACCAACAATCGGTTTTAATCCGATCATCCCCTCCTACACCAGTTCACTAAGCGCATCCCGCGCCTCCTGCAAAGCATCCCATGCCCTATCGCAGCTCTCCCGCAAGTCGCCAAGTTCACCGATAAGATTGTCGAGTTTGTCCCGCTCATTGGCAATTGCGGCCTGACGCTTCACCAGTTCTTTCTCAATAGTTGCTATTTTCATTCCCCCTCCTTCGCTCCGTGGTGGACACAACCAAACTTTGGCCCGGTCCAGAAACTCCCACCCTCATCGTAATCATATGTCAAACAATCTTCACCATAAGCCTCGGCATCAGCGCTCTCATTGAGTTTGCGGCACACACATATTCCGCCTTCGGGCCTGATCCATGCAGGTCTTTGAGGTTTCCAGTGTTCGCATGTCTCGCAATGCTCCATCACTCACCCCCCCCCCAGCCCCACAACAATCCCACACCCCCGGCAGAGCGGGCCGTCGCCGGTCGGGGCTGGATGAAACGGATGGCTAAGAATCTGCGGTACGGAGCGGAGGATAGCGACTAGGGCTACTCTTTCAATTTAGCAATACTTGCCCCACACTTGCACCCTGCATAAGTGCCAATATCCCAATCCGCACCACAACTTGGACACTCGATTATGTTGTCATTAATCTCACCGACAAATAGCCTCGCAGCCTTTTCATAATCCCGTTGGAACATGCTTGCCTGCTCTGCGTAGTCGCACCTCCAATGCCCATAATGACTCAGGTCGTAGTTTGCCTGTGCTGTGGTAAAGTTCAACCATGCTGTAGCGTGGGCCATGTCAGCAAGGCACCGGCGAGTATTCGTGTTGTCTTCCATCACATCCTCCAAAATTATTTTCAAAATAGTTGCTCTATTTACTTGCTAGGTTTCTCTATTCGTGTTATAATATAAGGGTCAAATGATACTTGACTTTCTCCCTGGCGGGAGATAAAATGGCTGCAAATCCTATACGCCCTTGTTGGCGGCATTTTCCAAAAGTTTATTTCTCCCGCCAGGATTAATTGGAGCGTGTCGCTGACAGGGGTTTTTCTTATTCAGCGTTCTTAATGCGCCCCGGCCCACCAGCCAAAAAAGTAACCTGTGCAACCGGTGAAGTAAACGATGAAGGCGAGTGATTAAACCATAGCCCGCTCGCCCGCAAGGGATATACAGGCTAGCCCGAAAGGGTGTTTGAGATTTGGAGGCGATCAGTCCTATAGATTAGGATGAAAGTCTCCCCGATACGGTCTGGTCCACCGGGAAAACGGATGCCTGATAATTCTTCATTGTTTCGCCATCCACCCACAGCCCCTCGGATGTTCTTTCTGTGCTGGGGATGCCCTCTTACTTAGAAGATTAGGGTATAACCTCAAACAATACGGGCTTGTTTTGCTCCAAGGATAGAGCATTACCATTCCTCCCTCCGATATTCCACCCACCGCCCATCGCGGTCTGGCAACTTAACCTCGACCTGCTCCATCTTACATTTCCAGCTTGGCGATGAGGTCTTGGCAAATCTTCAACTCTCGCTCGTAGTAAGCCTTGCGGGATGCTAGATTAACCTTGTGTCTGGATATTGGTAATTTCATTTCCCCTCCTTTTTAACCTTCTTCGGCGTAGTCCAATTAGGGCTGTGGCATTTCTGATTGGGGCAGAGCTTAGGAGCAACCTTGCCCCTCGCTACCCACCTGTGACCGCACCTCATGCACAAACACTCAAGGCAGATAGTCTCTGTGATTGCTTTCTTCTTCATGAGCCTCATTTTTTATTATCATACGTAAAATATACTTGATTTTTTTGTGCTAGGCAAGTAATATTTGATCTACAGGGCAGGAGAGAATGGTTTTAAACCACCTGCCAGTTTCCTAGTGATTCACTCTAAATTTTCCAGGATCAAGGAGGCACGCCATGCAACATCCGGGGAAAGCCCGGACTGCCCCGGACCTAGCAATAGGTCGGGGGTTGGGGGTAGAAAGGGATGGCAATTACTTTAACGGAGGTGGAGTATGAGCTGTTGGACGAAGGAAGAACTTGAAGGTATGCTTGAGGATGTAGTGAACGAACTTGACTTATCCGACATGATGCTGGATAAGCACGGCCCACTCGGCACTCCTCCCTCTGAACTCGTCAGGCTGGTCCTTGAGCGAAAAGACAAGGAGATTGCCATGCTAAAACGCGGATTTATAAGCGTATAACGATGGACAGGATGCCGTGAAGGACTGGGGATTCCCGGTCGGCGGCGACAACCGGTTCCGGGTTAAGTCTCGGATGGCTCTGGCAAGTGGGTGGAAGGCCCACATTTCCCGGTGAGACCGGAAAACTTCGGAGGATGTGTGAAATGAATCAAAAAGATTATATGGGCAAATTGCTTGCTCTCTGCACGGAAAAACAAAAGGATTTATTTGGCAGAATGTATCCAACCGGGCCAACATCCAAGCAATTAAATTGGGCGGTGACGCAACTTGAGAACACCTTAAAAAACCTCAACGTGGACAAGGAACAGTTGAGGGATGAAAAGAAGGCTCATGTTGATGATGTTGAAGCGCTCAACAAGTCAATCCGCGAATTAGAGAAGAAGCTCTCTATTGCGGCGGCTGATCTGGTTGATGCTGAGAGGCGGATAGAAAGATTGAGCAGTCCGGATGCCGTCAATTCAGCAGAAATCCATGAGCGCCTAGCCCTTCTCGATGCGCTTGAGGCTAGCGGCGTAGACAATTGGGTTGGGTACGATGATGCCGTGGATGCGGCTGGGCTTTGATACGGAGGATGGGATGAGCACAGTACGCGAAGATACAATGGACTGCATCGGCAGATACATCGACAAGTGCAAAAACGAGGTGAAGGCCAACCCCATGACCAATCTGGAATGGGCAAGACGGGCCGAGGAATCGTTCATCAGGGAGCAGACTGCGGAGATGCTGGCTATTCTGCTTGACGGTGTGCTGAAGCAAAACAGGCTGTAGGGGGTGTGATGAAGAAAGCAGAAGTAATAGTTACATGGAGCCTTGACGTAGAGTGCCCGTTCTGCGGAACACTGCCAAGGATCTTCTATGACGAATATGCCGGTGGAGATTACAGGTCTAATGAGCCTTGGTTTATTGGATGCTCTAATATGGAATGCCGGTGCGATCTTGGGTGGTTTGCGACGGGAGAAGCCGCGATATCCGAATGGAACACCCGATGACCGCTCCCAGGCCAGGGGCCGGATGAACCCTAACATGCGGCCCCATGCTCGACCGTTGTGCGGATGGGGTGCGGAAATGTACTCGGTTGCGCTGCAATGTGCCACATAGTCACCGAATCTCGACACAGGTCATGGTGACTATGTGGTAATTGTGATCGTTCGCTTGAAAGTGCGTGGTCTGCATCTTATACGCCACTCCATCAATCTTCTTTAACCGCTCTATATCCAGTCCCGAGTCCACAGCCTTTTTTATTTCACAGCCGCACTCCGCGCACTTGGGGTCTTTGCAGTTATCACACAGCGGCCTGCCCACTCCCTGCCATAGCGCTCTACTCGCCCTGTTCTGGGTGTACAACAATCCATCCCGCACGACAACTACCGCCACCGGCAACGCCTCGACAATCCCCATCCAGTATTTCAACCGTGCATCTATTTTCATATACGCAGCAGAGACAGCTGACATGGACTGCATAACCTCATCCACCGGCATGTAGTCAGAGGGGGTTGATCGGAAACGTGGTGGTTCAGGCAATCTAACCTGAGCAGGTAGCGCAGACCTGATTATTTCATCGGCTGTCATCTTTAGGCCAGAGCATATTTTCTCCACCGACTCATCAGCAGGGAACGAGTCAGTATTCGGGGAAAAATACCTGCTGATCGTCACCGATGACAGCCCCGCCAGTTTCGCAAGTGACCGCTGGTTCAATTTCCTCGCCGCCATTTGCAAGCGCAATCCCTTCAAGAAAAACTCTCGCTCATCCCTCTCCATATCCCCCTCCTGTTTAACGGCGTTAAATAATATCAGCGCAGAATCACAGCCCCCAAACAGCACATATACACATCATAGGTCCGGCTGACGTTAAAGTCAAATATTTTTTTTACATTGGCTTAATCCAATCATTATGTATAGTTGCGGCGTGCTAATGATGAAAACGTTAAAGTCAAGTGAAAATAGTACAAAAAACTATTGCGTACAAATTTTTGGTATGTTAGGTTCAAATCATTAAAGCGATTTACGAGATAAACACTTTAACATGGAGGGCAAGGTGACGTACCGAAAGTTTGCGAGGCTTCATGGTATAACTCCCGGATGGCTATGTAATATTCTGTCAGGGGCGAACCCAAGCGATGAATTGGCTACAAAGTTATCGAAATCAACAGGCAGACCGCTAAGTGTGTTTTTTGGCCCGAAAGAGGGGCGGCGTGCTGCGGTAGAGAAATACCTTAAAAATAACTGAGGGTAAAATGATGAACGAACTGACTGTATTCAATTATGGCGAGAACAATGTACGGACGATTACCAAGGACGGCGAGCCGTGGTTCTTGGCAAAAGATGTATGTGATGCTCTGGGATTGCAAGTCAACAATTTGAACAGACGGCTCCCTGCTGCTGAGAAGTCCTATGTGTCTCGAACACACTTAGGATTTCGCCAAGGGAAACCGATGGTCATCATCAGCGAGTCAGGCGTATATACCGCAATACTCCGCTCCGACAAAAAGGAAGCCGAACCTTTCCGCCAGTGGGTGACAGGAGAAGTCCTCCCCACCATCCGCAAGACCGGCACCTACACACAGCAAGCAGCCCCGCAATTCTACGTCCCGCAGACGATGGGCGAAGCACTGCGCCTCGCAGCTGACCTCAGCGACCAGAATGCGGTCCTTGTGCAGAAAGTCGAGGCCGACGCACCCAAGGTCGCATTCGCGGAACACGTTGAGGCCGCACAGAACAGCATCACCTTCAACCGTTTCGCAAAAATCCTCCATGCCGAAGGGCTGAACATCGGTGAGTTTCGCCTGACTGACTGGCTCCGACGCGCCGGATATCTCATGTTCTCCAATCTGCCGTATCAGAAATACCTTTCTGCCGGATACTTTGAGGTTATCGAGAAAACGTATCTCAGGAATGGGCTGGACCGCTCCTACACTCAAACGCTCATCACCGGCAAAGGCCAGATTGCCATCGCTGACCATATCCTCCAAGTCTACCCGGAAGTACAGCAGGTTCGGCGGAAGTCGGTACGCAAGGAAGTAGCACAGGAACTGGCGGTGCAGTGATGGTCAAATTCAACGACAGATTTTCAGCAGAGCGCGACACCTACGGCTGGACGCTCACCGAGAAGAAGGCTGGCAAGAACAAGGAGGGGGAGCATGTCATCCGCGAGAGCCAGGCATTCTACACCTCATTCGAGGGAGTGTGCAACGGTGTAATCGACAGGTCAATCGGTGTCTGCGAATCACTCCCCGAAGTCCTTGCAGCACTGAAGGATGTCAACAAGTTCATCACCAGTCCGAAAGCCTCAGCGATTGCTACGCTGAGTGAACGGGAGAGCGACGATGAGTAAATCCATAGCAGCGTACCTCGTAATCGCCGCGACGATGGCGGTGTGTATTTTCTCGTTTGCGGTAAACATCTAAGGAGGGTGAAATGACCGAAGAAACAGTAAAAGGTTTTAAAGCAACGGATGAGGGGATGAAATGCCGTGGTTATCAGTACGAAATGGACAAATGGCATGATTGTGAGGGCAGTTTGTCAATGTGCGAAAACGGGTTTCATTTTTGCGAAAATCCACTCTCAGTCCTTGATTATTATGATCTTTGCACAAGCGAGTTTTATCAGGTTGAGGCAAAAGGTAAAACCGAGAAGGATAGAGATAAAACGGTAACTGAGTCAATCAAGTTTACCGCAAGTATCGGATTACCTGGATTCATAAAAGCGTCTGTCGAGTATGTAAAAAATATCTGCAAGGTAGACCAGATTGCATCCGGTCATTCCAGCAAGTTGGCGGCATCCGGTCATTACAGCAAGTTGGCGGCATCCGGTCATTACAGCCAGTTGGCGGCATCCGGTGATTCCAGCCAGTTGGCGGCATCCGGTCATTCCAGCCAGTTGGCGGCATCCGGTCATTACAGCAAGTTGGCGGCATCCGGTCATTCCAGCCAGTTGGCGGCATCCGGTCATTACAGCCAGTTGGCGGCATCCGGTGATTCCAGCCAGTTGGCGGCATCCGGTCATTCCAGCCAGTTGGCGGCATCCGG
>Ga0209727_1000273_pt1 | contig 62800 bp, 60 predicted proteins | sample RifGroC1_FD_183995 | JGI IMG/M metagenome (GOLD analysis project Ga0209727, IMG submission 183995) | Groundwater microbial communities from Rifle, Colorado, USA - Groundwater C1 (SPAdes) (version 2) | ecosystem: Environmental > Aquatic > Deep subsurface > Groundwater | place: Rifle, Colorado... | reverse complement strand
CAGAGTTCCTCCCTCATATCTTGCCCTCACAAGATACTTTTCAAAGACACTTGCAATCTCGGTCGTCGCCATGTGGCTCTTATATACCACTCCCGTCAATAGATTTCAAGACTCTAGATAGATTTCGGCTTGGTCCAAGACGCGAAATCGCATTTGGGGTAATTGCTGCAGCCGTAGAAAGACCGGCCGGAGCGGGTGCGGCGGATAATCACATCCCCCCCGCATTTCACACATTTTTGCCCGGTTTTGTTCTGATAATTAGCCTTGTAATCGCATTCCGGATACCTACTGCAGGCTAAAAACTTGCCAAACTTTCCCAGCCGGATCACTACTTCCCCCTGCCCGCATTTGGGGCATTTCTCACCCGTAGTCTCCACTTCCACTTTCACTCTGGCCGCAGTTTCTGTAACAGTTCCCAACTTAGCCGCGAACGGCTCATAAAATTCTTTTATCACCGGCCGCCACTGCCTGACCCCGTTGGCAATTTCATCCAGTTCATCCTCCATATGGGCCGTAAATTTATAGTCCACTATGTCAGAAAAATTCACTGTCAAAAAATCATTCACCGCCAACCCCAAACTCGTCGACTTAAACCGTTTTTCAATTTTCTCCACATATTGCCGGTCTTGGATTGTAGACAGCGTGGGCGCGTATGTGCTCGGCCGGCCAATTCCCATTTCTTCTAACGCTTTAATCAAAGAGGCGTCGTTATATCTGGTCGGCGGTTGAGTGAACTTCTGCTCCTTCGTCAAATCTACAAACTCCAATCTCTCCCCCTCACTCACCTCCGGCAATCTCAATTCATTCGTTTCTCCATTTAATTTATACCAACCGTCAAAAATTATCGTGTCCCCCCTAGCCTGCAATTTATATTCCCCTGCAATTACCACTATAGTTACCGTTATCCCTCGAGCTTCAGCCATTTGGGAGGCCACAAATCTCTTCCAGATCATCTCATATATTTTTTCCTGATCCCGATTTTGAAAGGCCACGCCTTTCAAAGCTACATTCGTCGGACGGATAGCTTCATGAGCCTCTTGAGCAACCTTGGATTTAGTTTTGTAAAAACGTGGCTTATCCAAAGCATGATCTTTCCCATAATTTGCTGAAATAAAATCCTTAGCCGCCAATACCGCCTCCATCGCTAAATTCGTCGAGTCCGTCCGGTGATACGTAATATGTCCCTCCTCATACAATCCTTGAGCAATCTGCATGGTCCGCTTGGCACTCCAGCCTAATCTATTGGCCGCTGCTTGCTGCAAAGTGGAAGTCGTAAACGGCGGCGGCGGCGTCCTTCTAAAATCCTTCTTTTCTATATTCAGTACCCGGTATTCAGTATTCAGTAATTTTTTTTCAATTTCTTCTGCCTCAACTTGGTTTTTAATATCTCCAACAAACCGAACACCGAATACTAAATACTGAATATTCCTCAACATAACATCTATCTGCCAATATTCTTCCGGCTTGAAAGCTTCAATCTCTCTTTCTCTCTCCACCACCAGCCGCACCGCCACCGACTGCACCCGACCAGCCGATAGCCCTCTTCTGATCTTTTTCCACAACAACGGAGACAATTTATACCCTACCAATCTATCCAAAACTCTCCTGGCTTGCTGGGCATCCACCAGTTTCATATCCAATTCCCGCGGGTGTTCCAACGCTTCTTTAATAGCGTGTTCTGTAATCTCATGGAAAACAATCCTTTTTACTGACTCCTGACTCCTGACTCCTAACAACTGGCCAACATGCCAGGCAATGGCTTCCCCCTCCCGGTCCGGGTCTGTCGCCAAATATATCTTATTCACTTTATCACTTAATCTCTTAATCTCTTTAATTCTTTCTTCCTGCTTTTTTGTCTGCACATACTCCGGCTCAAAATTTTTGTCTATTTTTATTCCCAATCTCTTCTGCGGTAAATCCCGCACGTGCCCATAACTGGCTTCAATTTTGTATCCGTCACCCAAAAACTTGGCCAGTGTCCTAGCCTTCGTCGGGCTCTCCACAATCACCAAATTCATTTTTCTATTCTACACTATTTTCTATTTTCCCCAATTGCCTGCAATCCCAAACCAGCCATATCCACCAATCCAGCGCCCAAAAAAGCGACCCCTAATGTAAATGCCACATTCTGTGGATTAAGTTGTCCATTCCATTCGCCTCTCGCCACACCAGAAAATAAAGCTGCATAGAATGGTATTAGTAATCTGAAAAACTGAAGTCTAGCCATATAACCGACTTTATTCTCATCAGGATTTTGAGCATGGCTCATAAATGCTGGTTTAAATGTTATTTTCAGCAAAAATCCTCCGATATCCACCGCTCCTTCCGCAACCGTCATAAAACCCCGAGTGGCTGGTGATTTTTTCATTTGTTCCCAATTCATAATCCGCATAATAACTCTCTCTCTCTACAAAGTCAACTCCCTGTATAAGCCACCCTATTTATCAAATCCCCGCTATAGCGTCAATCTGATAAAAGTTTACAAATCGAAAATCTCTTTTAATTCTTCCTCGTTTTCAATTTCTTTCAACACTCCCAATTTCACATCGTGCGGAATCTCCAATACTTCCCGCAAATACTTTACTTCCCCACTTATATCATACGGACTCACATAGACACTATCCTGCATTTGTTCCATCCCCATTTTTTTCAAAAACTCCCGCAGAGTATCCCTTTTTGCCTTGTCTTTCTCCAAAATATCAAAAAATACCAATCTCCACAATCCGTCCCACTTTCCCCTTTTTAGCTTCATATCTTCCAGCTTGTATTTCAGCGCCTCACATTTCCCTCCATTTGTAATTTCTATTACCAACCCATCTTTTGTTTCCAGTTTTTTTACTAATCCTCTTCTTTCCAATCTGCTCGCTACCTGCTTCACTACCGATGGAAAATAATCATCTAATCCTTTTATTGGTATTTCCCCATGCAACCATCTATATGGCGCCATTTTATCCAGCGGCAACACAAACGCTCCCACATCCCCTACCAGTTTCAATAAACCCCGAGCCGTAATTCTCTGTTTCATCTTATCTCCATTTTTATCAGAAAAACGCTGTAGCGTCAAATAGATAAATTATTCTCCCACCCCTTCCACCGCCGCGTAATTGTATTTGTCTTCTACCCCGAAATATTTGGCCAGGATTTTGCGGGCGATGGGCGCGGCCACCCGCGAGCCCTCTCCTCCTCCCTCTACCAGCACCGTCACTGAAATAGCCGGATCTTCAGCCGGAGCAAAAGCCGTCAGCCAGGCATGCGTGCCAATTTTTCCGTCTGGTCTCACATACTCTGCCGTTCCCGTTTTGCATGCCACCTGCGGTTCAAACCCAAACAGCGGAAAGGCCGTCCCGCCCGCACTGCACGCCCCAATCATACCCTTTTTGACAATATCTAAAATATCAGGATTTATATCTATTTTTGTACATTGGGAATTTGAAACATTGGAATTTATTTGGGATTTAGGATTTGGGATTTGAGATTTGAGCAGGTGCGGCCCGCATTTTTCCCCTCCCGCCGCAATCACATTTGTCATCACGTTTACTTGCAAAGGCGTCACCAACAAATCCGATTGGCCAATGGCCATCTGGTACGTATTCCCCAAAAACCACTTTTCCTTCTTCGTTTCCCATTTCCAATCCGGAGTAGGAACCAATCCCGCCACCTCCCCCGGCAAATCAATTCCCGTCTTTACCCCCAGACCAAATTCTTTGGCCCACGCGGCCATCGTTTCCGCCCCCGTCAGCTCTCCGATTTTATAAAAGAAGGTGTCCACCGACCGGGCTATAGCTTTTTCCCACCCTACCACTCCTTCCGTCCGGCCATACTGGGTAAAATACCAATTGGTATACGCAAAGCGGCCCACATTGATCGATCCGGTATCTTTGTAAGTAAAATCAGCTTTCACTTTCCCGGATTCCAGAGCCGCCGCCGCCGTCACCATTTTAAATACCGACCCCGGAGGATAAACCCCCCCTATGCCTCGGTTAAAAAACTCCGACGTCGCAGTTACCTGTCGGGGATTAAAGGCCGGCGAGCTAACCAACGCCAACACTTCCCCATTTTTAGGATCACTCACTACTACTGCCCCTCTTTTCCCCCCCAGCGCAACAAAAGCAGTTTGCTGCAATCCAGCATCTAGCGTCAACGTTATATCGGTTCCAGCTTCCGCTTCTTGGTGCCCCAGCTCCCTGACTATTTTTTGCCCGGGGTCCACCTCCACCAGCCGTCCGCCATCCCGGCCCCGCAACCGCTCTTCGTATTGTTCCTCCATCCCTGTCCGGCCGATCCGACTTCCCAGTTCATATTTCTGTCCGGCTTCCTTAAGGAGCCCCACTTCCTGCTCATTCACTTCTCCCACATACCCCACCACATGCGCCGCCGCTTCTCCCCAGCTTCTCAAATCCTGCCCGTTCCTATCCAAAATTTTTCCCCGTTCTGCCACCAACCTAATTTTTTTGATACGGTTTTCGTCCGCCAGTATCCGGTATTTCCCCCCGGAAATCAGCTGCAGCGCTCCTAATCGCGCCAGTATTCCCCCCATAGCCGCCAGTATTATTAGCCATATTACCCAGCCCCTCCGATAGTCTACTACCTGCTCCCTGCCTGCCGGCAGGCAGGTCCTGCTCTTGCTCTCTTTAATATCCGTCACCACAAAGTCCCCGAAAGACACACCTGGTTTAAACTTGCGCATGATCTAATTCTACCGCAATCCCCCCACCACTCTGACTTTATTTAGAAGTTTCATATCCTCCAGCACCTTACCGCATCCGCGGACGACAGCGGTCAACGGATCGTCGGTAATATACACCGGCATCCGGGTTTCCTCGCTCATCAATTTATCCATTCCCGATATTAGCGCCCCTCCACCGCACATCACAATTCCCCGTTCCAGAATGTCACTCACCAGCTCCGGCGGAGTCTCTTCGATCAGATCCCCCACCGCGGAGGTTATCTCCCGTAACACCGGCATTAATGCTTCTCTGACTTCGCTGGCCGAAATTTTGATCGACCGCGGCAAACCGCTCTCTAAATCCCGCCCCCGGATGACCATCACTTTCTCGGTCGTGCCGGCATGGGCATTGCCCAGCGTTATCTTTATTTCCTCAGCCGTCCTCTCCCCCAGCAAGACATTATATTTCAGCCTCATGTAATGCATAATGGCCTCGTCCATTTCATCCCCCGCCACCCGCAAAGATTTATTCAAAACTATTCCTCCCAAAGAAATGACTGCGATTTCACTGGTTCCCCCGCCAATGTCTACTATTAATAGTCCTCCCGGATCGGTAATGGGCAGTCCCGCCCCGATAGCCGCCGCCATCGGCTCCTCAATCAGCCAGCATTGCCTGGCCCCCGCAGACAAAGCCGCCTCCTGCACTGCCCGCCGCTCCACTTCCGTCACTCCCGAGGGGATGCCGATCACCACCCGCGGCCTAGGAATTCGCGGAATAATCTTCCCCGATTCATGAACCTGCAAAATGTAGTGCTTGAGCATCACTTCCGTAGCGTCAAAATCGGCAATCACCCCGTCTTTCAATGGCCGGATGACTTCAATCGTGGCCGGATTCCGTCCCAGCATTTTTTTGGCTTCCTCACCGATGGCCAGCACCCGCTTGCTTTTTTTGTGCATGGCCACCACCGACGGCTCCCGGATGACAATCCCCTTGCCCCTGACATGCACCAGGGTATTGGCCGTCCCCAAATCAATCCCCACGTCATATGACAACAGTCCCAACAAATAATCCAGCATGCTGCTGGCAATATAAGTCTTGACAGAAGTTTCTTCAAGGACTAATATCTCGCCCATGAGCCGATGTCCCGCATTTGATAGAGGCAAAAAAACTGGCGCGATCAGAACTATGCGACGTCGCTGTGAGTATGAATCATTTTGTGATGGTTTATCCTGCATATACGCTCCAGATCTTACCGAACTCATATCTGTGATCGAAGAAGATCCCCAAGATGCCGTTCAACAAGCCGCCCTGAATCAATTGGAGGCAGCCGCCACCATTGCCATCCTTAGAACACCTTGACATAACCTATAGTTCGTGGTAACGTTCACCCATCAGTAAAATGAGTAAAAGAACTAAGATAAGTCACGATCGGCTAGCCCTTGAAAGGCATGGAAAACTATTTAGGCTTCTGCCTCCAGATCTTCAGCAAGAAATCTTATTCGACATAGAACACGAAATGCTGGAGGGCAGAAACAACGTTGTAATTACTGACAGAAGCCTTATCCAGGGTAGTCCTATCAATGCTGTTTCAGGTGGAGAGTTTTATACAGAAGGAGAAACGGGGAGCAAGGGCCAAATTGGTTCGGCAACCAAAAGAAGATCAAAACGTCACGGCCACAATCCCGAAGGAATACATCTTCCCATAGAAGGTGGGCAATAGTATAAAATTCCCTCGTGGGAAAAATCGAACCAGACACCCTTCAAGACTTCGATCCATCATTTAGTAGTGATGAAATATTAGAATTAGCCAGGTTTTACCTAGAGATAGGGCGGTCAGTCAATTCTCCACCACCAGTCAAAGACAAGCTTAAGGCTATAATCCAGCTCTGTATATTTGAACTTGCCTTTAGAAATCGTTCTCTTCCGGTATCATAATCTGCTAAACTATTTCTCATGTCCTGGCCCCAGCGCCTCCAATCTCTAATCTCTATTTTCTATTATCTCTTATTCATTCTCATTCCTCTCATCTGGCTGCCTAATACTTCTGAACTATTTGAATTCAACAAATTAATCCTCACCTACATCCTCACCGCTCTCATCGCCGGCACCTGGGCCATCCGCATGATTATGGAAAAAAGGATAATATTTAAAAAAACTTTACTGGACTGGCCTATCCTCTTATTTCTCTTAGCTAATTTAGCCAGCTTAATCTTCTCAATTGACTCGCATACTTCCTGGTTCGGCTATTATTCCCGTTGGAACGGCGGCCTATTATCTCTTATCTCTTACTCTTTATTATATTGGGCCTTCGTCAGCAATATGGATTCCAAATCCGCCCTCCGCACTACCCACTACGCACTACTCGCCTCCATCGCTGTCGCCATTTATGCTACTCTTGAACACTTCGGCGCCTCCATCTCCTGTCTCCTAACTACTGGCCAACCTAATGTCGCTTGCTGGGTCCAAGACGTCCAAAATCGGGTTTTTGCCACTCTCGGCCAGCCCAACTGGCTGGCCGCCTACATCGCCGCTTTGATTTTCATTCCCCTTTCATACCTCACCCCTGGGGTGAAGTACTGGACGAACCTTGGGATCTTTGTCTTGCTTTTTTCAACTCTTCTCTTTACTAAATCCCGCTCCGGTCTGCTGGCTTTTGGAATATCATCGATAATCTTTTGGGGGCTTACGCCAAAAAGGTTAGTCCTTAAAGGAGTGTCCCTGTGGGTTTTGACAGTTGTTATGCTCACAGCAATCATTTCTAATCCGGTTCGGGACCTGGTGTTCAAGCCCGCGGCTCCAGAAAAAACCACCGGCCCCGCTCTTGAGGTTGGAGGAACAGAGTCGGGAAATATCAGAAAAATCGTCTGGACAGGGGCTACTAGAATCTGGCGTTCTAATATCAAAAATCTGCTAATTGGCACCGGCCCGGAAACCTTTGCCATGGCCTATTATCAATATCGCCCTATCGAGCATAATCAAACCTCCGAATGGGAACTCCTTTACAACAAAGCCCACAACGAATTTCTTAACTATCTAGCTACTACTGGAATACTAGGTCTGGGATCATATTTAATATTGCTGGTATTTATGCTTAAAGCCTTTCGCCGTCCCCAAATTGCCTTTTTGGCTGGTTGGCTAACAATAATTGTTACCAACTTCTGGGGCTTTTCCGTCGTCATCATGCAGCTATTCCTCTTTTTATTTCCCGCCATTGCTCTGACTATCAAAGATGACCAATAGCCAAAAATTCGGCATCTTTTTAGTGCTAGGGGCTATGGGCTATGTGCTAAGTACTATAGGTAAATATTGGTACGCCGACTCTCTCTACGCCAGCGGCCAAAAAAACTACCAGTTTTTTAGCAAAACTCAAAACTCCCAGTATCTAATTTCTAGCTTCCAATCCTTTAAATCGGCCGTCAAAGCCAATCCCTCCGAGCCCGCCATCCTCTCTGAATACGCAGTTTCCGCGGCCTACCTCTACGCCGCTCTCGCCGCCAAAGATTCATCCGCCTCGGCCCAACTGGCGCAAACCTCCACCCTCGCTGCCGATCAAGCCGTCTCCAAAAATCCCCGTCACCCCAATTACTACAAATCCGCCGCCCGTGCCTACATTCTCCTCTCCGAAATCGACCCCCGCTACCTGACTCTTGCCGCCGACACTCTCGAAAAAGCCGTTCTCATCTCTCCCACCGATCCCCGCCTGCCATACAATCTCGGCATTATCTACAAATTCTTAAACGCTACCGATTCCGCCCGTCTGCAATTTCAAAAATCACTCCAGCTAAAACCCGACTTCCCCGACGCCCAAAAACAACTCCAAGAAATTAGCGACTAATTCTTATTGGAAGATTGAGCTTCCAAATACTTTTTTATCTCGTGGTCTTCGGCCACTATCGGATAAGGTTCCCCATCCCCAACCCTTCCCAGTAAACCGATCGACCTGCCAAATGCTCGAACCACCCCCGCTATCACAACCCGGGGTCTCCAATCAGAAGCAACTCTTCCCAAATCATCATCCATCACATCAACAGCCGGAACCGGCTCCATAATAACATCGCGCTCGTTTCTCTGACTGGCCATGCTAAAATTATACCATGAGCATGATAATTATGGTACCAAATGAGACTCTCAGGCTGGTGGCCAAACCGGTCGACCGGCTCGACAAAAGAGTATTAAATATCGTCAAAGACATGATAAAGACCCTGAAAGAAGCCAAGAATCCGAAGGGGGTTGGCCTGGCCGCTTCTCAAATCGGTGCCGGTTTGCGCATCTTCCTCATCCGCCCCATCAAAAACGGCCCCATCACCGTTTTCATTAATCCCGAAATAACTCACTACTCCCAACGCACCACTCACCCCACCGCCAAGAAAGGCGTCTACGAAGGCTGCCTGTCTATACCCAACCACTATGCGCCTCTCGAACGGTCCTCCAGCGTTACGGTTAAATACCAAACTTTAACCACCTCACCTCTAACCCCTCTCCAAAATTTTGGAGAGGGGAACGCAAGGGGTAAGGTAGTTGAAAAGACTCAAGTCTTTTCTGGTTTCCCCGCTCATGTCATTCAGCATGAAATGGACCACTTAAACGGAATATTATTTATAGACCGATGTTTGGAACAAAACGCCAAGCTTTATAAATCCGACGGCGACCGTTGGCAAGAAATTACTTTATAAAGCCAAAATTCCAACTGCTTTCATCCGCTCAATAAAATCACTGGGGTTGAGAATACTTGGGTTGTTACTTCTAAACAGGTCACTGTCTCTGCTAACTAACCACACTCTATCGGCTCCAAAAAGCTTTCCAGCTTTATTTAGTGCATGTATAAAAACAGCATCAGATGGGTCTTCTGGTAGCAGATTACTGTAGTCCTTCCGGTTCCCTTGAAACAGCGACGCCGCTCCAGCCATTAAATAATACAATCTTTCCCTTGCCTTATCATCCAACTCCACGCTTTCTGGTTCTGCCGCCATTTCTGCAAACCTGAGTACCTCATCTTCTATCTTCGGCATTTTCAATAAAGAAAGTTTTCCTTCCTCTACCATACACACTATGTTTCTACAATCGGAATCGCCTGGACTACCCACACCTTCCAGTACAACGTTTGTATCCAAAACAGCATAAAGTTTCGTCGGTCCAAGCTGTTGGTGGGGAACTTCTTGAACTCTTCCTCTCCCCCTTCGTCCATGCACTTTAATAAGTTTTGACGGATCGTCATCCGGTTCAACGGCTCCCCATCTAGCCCCCGATCTCCTTTTGTGTTCGGCGTTGTACTGTCTCGCCACCCGCTTCCGTTCTTCCTCAGTCCTAGCCATAAACACTCATGTACTCCATTCCCCCGTCTTTGTCAATTCTACTCTTCCCCACCTATAATCTTCGGGTTTCTCTTTCTTCTCAAAAAACGCCACGGCCTTTTTGGCACAAACACCAATGATCTTGCCAGCGCAACCAATCCCTCTGTCTCTCCCCGCACCACTTTACTATCTACCACCACCACGGTCGGATTTCCAAATTCATCAAACTGCGTTGCCACCGTCTCTATTTGACCATCTTCGCCAGGCGAAGTAACTGGTCCCCTTGCCTGCTGTTGCAACCTCATCAAATTCCCCATCCTTTTCATCTCAGCCTCTCTTAACAAAGACATGCCCAAATTATATACCTTATAATCAAGATGTGAAACCCATAGTCTTTTTCGGCAGTTCGCGGTTTTTCCTAATAGTTCTCGGGAAACTGTTAAACGCACAAGGTCTCTCCTTGTGCGCTGTCATCGACACGTCGGGGGAGTCCACCCCCGCCATATTTTGGCATTCTTCCTCCTATCGGCAATAATTGCCCTTTGGGCTTCCCTAACCAAAGTCTTATCTAAATGCCGTAATTCGCTCAAAAAAATATCGCCTCCGCTCGCGTCTGCCAACCTGCCTGGTACAAACACCTTACTCCCATCTGGCTTTAAGACGTAGGAAGCACATCCCGAAACATGATGTCTATTTTTGCCCTTTCCGATCCACGACTCCGGCCCTTGTACCACCATTAGAATTTGTAGTTCCCTCTCAGTTCCTTGTACTCCAGCTTCCGGGGCCGGCCGCAACCCTGAAACAGCCTGCCCAAAAAATTTAAAAAAATCCGACTGTTCCCGCCCTGCCTGTCTTGCCGCCTCAGTCGCCGACCTCACTCTTTCATCCTCAGCCGCTGATATCCCCATACACTATAATTATGCCATGACAACGCAAATCGTGTTCTTTGGTTCGTCGGAATTTTCCCTTATCGTCCTCAAGAAACTGCTAAACGCACAAGGTCTCTCCTTGTGCGCTGTGGTCACCACTCCGGACGCCCCCGCCGGCCGGCACCTCAAACTTACTCCCAATCCTGTTAAAGTATTTGCGCAAAAAAATAATATTCCGGTTTATACCTCACCCCTTTCGTTCCCCTCTCCTATAATCTCGCGAGCTCGTGGCTGCGCCGTAGGAGAGGGGGCAGGAGGAGAGGTATTGGGTCTCGTCGCCGCCTACGGCAAAATCATCCCCCAAAGCGTCATAGACATTTTTGGCGGCCATATTTACAACATCCACCCTAGTCTACTACCCAAATACAAAGGGCCCTCCCCTTTACAACAACAAATTTTAGACGGGGTTACCCAAACCGGCGTCACCATCATCCAACTCGATGCCCTCACAGATCATGGTCCCATTGTAACCCAAGCAAAAAGCAAAATTACACCAACTGACACGACCGTTACTCTTGGTGTAAAACTTTTTTCTCTGGGTACCGACCTCTTTCTCTCCCAGCTTCGAAAGGCCACGCCTTTCAAAGCTAAACCCCAAAATCACTCTCTTGCCACTTATACTCACAAACTCACCCGCCAGGACGGATTTGTATCTTGGGAAGAATATCAAACCCAGGACTTGGACCGCAAACTCCGGGCTTTTGTGGGCTGGCCTGGAGTGTGGACCATCAATCCCCAGGGAGAAAGAGTCAAGATTTCTTAAGTTTTCTCAAGCACTTCGTACACAGCTTCATCCCGTGCCACTTGTGCAAATTCGGTTTAAACACTTTGCGCGTCCGCTGGGCCCGTTTCTTCCACTGCCCTCCGGCCACCCCCCGGTGATGGGTATGGGATTCGCCATACTGCACTCCCTTGCCGCAACTGTCACAAGCATACGCCATAATGGTATGATTTTAGCATGCTGGATTTGCTTTTTACTAGTCCCTTAAGCTTTGTCGTCATCTTTGGCGGCATCATTATCGCCATCGGTATTCACGAAGCCGCCCACTGCTTTATGGCCGATTATCTGGGCGACCCCACCCCCCGGTCCTTAGGCCGTCTGACCCTCAATCCCTTGGCCCACCTGGATCCCATCGGCACCTTAGTTATCTTAATCACCGGTGCCTTTGGCTGGGGCAAACCCTCCCCCTTTGACCCTTACAATCTGCGTCATCCCCAACGCGATACGGCGCTCATCGCCCTGGCCGGCCCGATTAGCAATTTGCTACTGGCTCTTAGTTTATCGCTAATCATCCGTTTGGGCATCCCCCAATTTCTACTTTCTATTTTCTACTTTCTAATCAGTCTAAACGTCAATCTCGCCCTCTTTAACTTAATTCCCGTCGCTCCCCTGGACGGCTCAAAAATATTCTTCAAAAACTATCAACTAATAACTAATAACTATCTACTAATATTGGCGCTTATTTTGCCGATATTCGGCGGTCACTCTTTAGCTAGCCTGATCATTTTCCCTATTTCCAAACTCATACTTGACATCCTGTTATAATAGAGTTGTCCTGCCGAGAGGGACGGTCAAAGGAGATTTTCCTTGACTAGTTTTCTAAAAGTAAGGGCCAGGGCGCAACTCTGTTTGGGTCCAAGTACCCGGATAGACATTCCCTACTAGAAGTATTAGGGACAAGCTCGCCCACTTGATTCTTACTCGGGGAAAAACCTTTGCTCCCCAATCGGCGGGATTTCTGGTGGCAAAACCTGGTAAAATTAGTTCGCGCCGAGATAGCTCAGTGGTAGAGCAATTGTTTTGTAAACAATAGGCCGTGGGTCCAAGTCCCACTCTCGGCTCCGCATGCCAGGATGGTGGAGCGGTCAATCACACCAGACTGTAAATCTGGCGCCTTACGGCTACGTAGGTTCGAATCCTACTCCTGGCACCCGGCCCGGGTAGTTCAACGGCAGAACGAATCCATGGTAAGGATTAAATTAGAGTTCGACTCTCTATCCGGGCTCACGTTTCTGCTATACTCTAATTAGAAAGTGAGGTGATTTAATTGGATCAAACACCAGTATCCTGTTCAAATTGTCACGCAGTTACCACCAACGACGGCAAAACCGTCTGGGTCTGCGAACAATGCGCAACTGAAAACAAACCAGTAGATGTCACCGCTGCCGCTGATGCTGTACCCGCTGCTCCAGCTGCTCCAGTGATACCCACTGACCAGCCTGCTCAGTAACTTTGAGCTCAAAAAACGCTTCCTTCTTGTGCGGGAGCGTTTTTTTGGTTAAAATCTCCCCACTATGGCCAAAGGAAACCGCCAACTTTTTGCTTTCGTTTGCCCGGTCTGCAAGGCTCAAAACTACGTTATGACCAGAAACAAGGTCAATACTCCGGACAAACTCACTATATCAAAGTATTGCCGCCGCTGCTGCCAGCACACGGAACACAAGGAAATCTCCAAGCTCAAGTAGTCGCTTTGGGTATATAATTTAGGTGTAGGGATGTGGTGAAGTGGTATCATTACTGTCTCCAACCCCGCAGCTGCGGGGCCAGGTTCGAATCCCAAACAAAATGCACTACGTATATATCTTGCTGAGTCTCAAAGATAAAAACATCTACACTGGTTTTACTTCTGATTTAAAGAAAAGATATCAAGAACATCTTGGAGGTAAAGTTGCCTCCACCAAAAATAGACACCCTTTAAAGCTGATTTATTACGAGGCGTATGCCAATGAAAGTGACGCCAGAAACAGAGAAAAATATCTAAAAGCTGGTGGAAAAGCCAAAACTGAACTAAAATTACAAATTAAAGAGTCACTAAACATATAGGGATGTAGTGAAATGGTATCACAACGGTCTCCAAAACCGTTTTTCCAGGTCCGAATCCTGGCATCCCTGCTGATACGGTTTGATGTACTCTATGGTCCATGGTAGAATTGTTTTATGCCTGAAGACTCCAGTTCTCTCAATTCTGCAGAAGTAGCCAGGTCACTTGCGGAAAGAATCTTCTCCCAATATCCCAACACGACAGAGTCCCTTAAATGGTTAAAGGACAATAGGCCAGAGTTTGCAACCCGAGTTGCAGACTTCGATGCTGTCGTCGCTAAACTCAATGAAATCATTGCTAACCCTAACTCAGCTAACGAACAGTACGGAGTCGAAATTAATCAGTTAGCAGTAGTAGCTGGCAAGCATGTTCCTTCGTTATCAGAGGCCGAACTTGAAGCCAACGGCCAATTTCACCACTCTCCAGCCCTCAAAGCATTCTTTCAAGGTAAAAGGGAGTTTGGATGGGCTGATGAAGAATACGATCCCAATAGACCCGCCAGGTCAGCCATGGGTATATTTTTAGAGGGGTATGGAAGATATGTTGGTCTGCGACTAACAAAGGGGCCTGAACAGGCAGCAAAGATCCAGAAGGTATTCGTTTACGCATTTGAGGCCACTCTTTTAGTGGAATATCCTAATTCTGAATTGCTTGGTGATATAAAAGAGTGGATGAGAAGTGACGCAGATAAATTTTCCGAACCCATCCAACAGTTGTTGAAATAGGTTCCAACATAGTTCACTAGCCCCTGCTACATTAATATCCACTAATCAAAGCGGACTTCTTTCTCTAACAAATAGTGATATGGTAAAAATCTGATATTAGTTTTCCCGTAATCTTTACCGTTTCCCTTCCCTTCCCCACTCTGGAAGTAAACATAACCCACCTCGGGTTGATAAGCTTTAATAAAGCTGATCAGACTTTTACCCAACGTTTCCTTAGCTGATGTTTTAACTTCCACCGGAATCAAGCCCCCCGTCTTGGGCGAAACCACCACAAAGTCCACCTCCGCCCCCGATTTTGTTCGCCAAAAATGCGGAGGCTTCACAAAATCCAACTCCTTAAGCCTTAGATAACACGCGTTCTCAAATACATTTCCCGTCGGCCGCCTTTGCATTGTAGGTAAAATCCCCTGGGCAACATACAGAAATCCTAAATCTACAAAATAGATTTTTGGCGACTTTACCAGTTCCTTGCGCGCGTTTCTGTAAAACGGTCTGATCACGTCAATTACAAATGTTTTCTCCAACAGATAGAGATATCTCTCAATCGTCTTTTCGGACACTCCCAAAGTCGCGGATAGTTCGGCTCTGTTAATTAAATTCCCAGTCTGGGAAGCCAATATCTTCACCAGATTTTCAAATGCCTGCTCCTTTTCCACTCGCAGCAGTAATCCAATGTCTTTTTCCAGGTAGCTCAGATATACTTCGCGCAATATCCGGTTTTTCTCTTCTTCAGTTTGGGCCAACACCACTCTCGGATATCCGCCAAAATTTACATACTCATCCACCAACCTCTGTCGCTTTAATGGCTGTGTTATCAATTCGCGTGTTACTCGAGCGTATTCCTCGTCAAAATCAGCTGCCTCCAAACCCAACTTATATACCACAAACTCCGTGAAGGATAATGGATAACAATAAAACGTCTGTTTCCTGCCCGTAAGTGGTTCAATAATATTTGATTTCAGCTCCAAAGAACCCGATCCGGTTACCACAAACTTATGGCCGGACTTCATATCATACAGGCCTTTCAAAAACACCCCAGCATTTTCCAAACGGGACACCTCATCAATGAAAACATAAGCCCTGCCTTGTCCCACCCGTCTTTCCACCAATTCAATTAAAGCGTGCTGGCTGGAAAACCATTGCCTGTCTTCAATAATATCCAAATTCAAAAAAACGGTCGGTTTGCCTTGCTCCCGCAACTCTTCCCGCAACTTCTCCAGAATAGTTGTTTTACCGGATTGGCGGGGGCCTAATACCAAAGATATCTCCGGACTCTCTACATGAGCCTTTAGACTGTAATACAGTCTTCTATAAATGAAATTCCCTGCCATAATCCAAGATGATACCCATTATAGCAGGGTTATTCTAGTTGTCAACCCTCCCCACCCCTCCACCCCAAAATCAAAGCCATTCAGATTCAACCAAGAGTTCCTAATTACGTCCAATAGGGTCTGCCTTACTTCACAAATTCCAGCCAGTTGTCTCGGTTTATTACTTGAAAATCTGAACCCGTATAGGTTTCTAGCCAAGACTTGGGTGCACGAACCGTTCTTTGGGAAGACTTGAATTCAAAACCCGTCAATTTCCCCCCTTTTTCTTCCACCAGATCAAACTCGGCTCCACTGGACAATCTCCAGTAGTAGTGGGAATAAATTTCACCGGCATATCCCAATTTTTTGATCCGCTCTACCACCAAAAAATTCTCCCACAGCTGTCCCCTATCGTTCCTATCCTTTAAGGGTTTCAAATTATCTATCAAAACATTACGTACCCCTAAATCATAAAAATATATCTTGTCCATCTTACTAACTTCCTTACGTAAATTGCGGGAGAATCCACCCAGACGAAAAATAATAAAAGATTTTTCCAATAAATCTATGTACCTATCAACAGTAACCCTACTCAATTCCAAAGCCGATGCCAATTCTGTCAAAGAAACTTGCGAACCAATTTGAAAAGCCAGTAGTTTTAATAGGTCTCTGATTTTAACTGAATTACGAATATCCCCAAATTCCAGTAAATCTTTATATAAATTTGCGTCCAATAAATTTCGCAGATATTCGATTTTGCCTTCAAAGCTCTCTATTGAAAAAATCCTTGGATATGAACCAAAGATCAACCTCTCTTCTAATTCTTCTCCCAACTCAAAAGGTGTTTTAAATTGTCCTAGCTCTCCTGTCGAAATTGGCCATAATTTATAGGTATATGCCCGTCCGGTCAAGGGCTCACTTATTTTACTTGCCAAGTCCAAAGATGAGGATCCTGTTACAATCACTTTCAATTCTCTAAAATTATCTATTATTATTTTCAACGATAACCCTATCTCTGGTATCCTCTGCGCTTCATCCACCAACAAAACATCATATCCAGATACCAACAATTTAATCTTGGGTAGTTCTCGACTGGTCAAAGCCTCCCACCACGCCCCCCGTTGGTCTCCATTCAGTACCAAAGGTTTCCCTCCCAACACCCCCATCAGTTCGTTTGCCAAAGTGGTCTTCCCCACTTGCCGCGAACCATAAATTATCACACTTTTTTGTACTTCATTTAAAGTTTTAATTATCACCGGCTCCAGGATACGCTTAATATTCATGATCTAACTGTAACATAACTAAGTATTCTTGTCAACCCAAACAGCCGAATTTACGTCAGTATAATAACGGAGTTCAAGCTACTACCAAATTGAAAGGCCACGCCTTTTTGATCTATTAAGTAATAGTCAAGCTGACACTCTTCCACTATCCAAAAATAGGTTCCAACATAGTACTTCGGCTTCGCTCAGTATCTGTGATCCACCAGGGCTTGCAAAACGTAAGATTTTCAAGCTCTCTTCTAGCCCAGAAAACAAATCAAATTTGAGCGTACCAAGTTCGAATCTTTCACCAAAACCACCTCTTACAAATCCTCACGACCGTCAAAATTTGTAAGAAGTTATTTTCGTGATCCTACCTCAAAACCAGCAAATACACTACCAAAAGTCCCAGCAGACCCGCCCCCACCCATCTGGGTACCGGCTTGCCGGAAAACTTATGCAGAATCAGGGCAAAAATGGCGGTAGTCAACCCCAGCCACACCACCTCCCGCGTCCCCAGGGCCAAAGGACTTGAAAACAGCAGCAAAATCCCCCCAATCAAAAGCAAGTTATAGATATTGCTGCCCACGATATTACCCACTGTCACCTTGGCCTGATGCTCCTTTTGAGCAAATACAGTCGTCAATAGCTCCGGCAGCGAAGTCACCACCGCTGTCAGTGTCAATCCCAGAATGGTTGTCGAATATCCGCTAGCCAGAGAAATCCCTTCCACCGCTCCCACCGTCATCACCCCTCCCACCGCAATTACCACTAACGTAACTAGTATCCCTATCCCGTCCCCCGCCCCCAACTTTTTTGGAGCCAGATGATTAAATCTCTTGGCGTCCTCATGTTCCCGCCCCGCCACTCCCCACATATACTCCTCGATAATTACTGCTACTGCCAGCACCAACAGAATCCACCCCGACCACCCCCACGCCTGGATCGCCGCAAAAATTGCCGCCGCTCCCAAAAGCACCCAAACATTCCTCTGGGTCTTAGTTGTCCCAATCCGCAGCTTTCCCAGCATAATTCCCACCGGCAGCACCAGAAGCACGTTCACAATATTCGACCCTATGATGTTTCCCCAAGCCAATCCCACGTCCCCTTTGATCAAAGAAGTACCAGAAACTACCAATTCCGGCAGGCTTGTCCCCACTGCCACCACCGTCATCCCAATTATCAAAGGCGACAATTTCAACCTCTGCGATATCTTAATCACCAATTTCACAAACGCGTGTGTAGACAAAAGCAGCATCCCCACCCCGACTCCAAATTTAAGTATTAGATATTCCATATCGTAAAGACCGCAAATCCGCCATACAGCGCGCCGGCCAGTCCCACAATAGTTACTCTCCACCAACTCGGCCGCAAAGCCTTAGGCAAAGACAGGTTCAACCCCAAAATTAATCCCGCGTACACACACATCGCCACCGCATTCAAAACCGCCCCCGTCACCACCAAGGCCAGCGGTTCAATAAATCCCGCCCCCAGCACTAACACGCCCGCCAGTATCTGCAACCACAAAAATCCGTAAAAATACTTCCCAATACTACGAACTCTGAACCATGAACTATGAACTAGAACTAAATTCTCTGCAGCCATCCGGGCATTACTTCCATACACCGCAAACTGGGTCCCAAACAGCATCAACGCTACGGCTACTAGAAAAGCTACCCCTAAACTACCCATAGTTTTTGCCTCCAAAAGTATGAATTTAACGCTGGTGCCTACTTCGGGATGCCCGTGCACCGTCGCGTAAGCCAAAAGCATCAACAGTAACATGGTCACCACTCCCGTGACCCAAAAAACCATCCCGTGTTCTAAATTAATCCTCCTCCACCACGTCTTAAAGCGTCCAATATTTTCATCCGTCTGGGCAAACACTTCTCCCGTCAATTTCACTTCTTCCTCCCGCCCCGCCAAAATATTGGTAATATGCCCGGAATGCTTCCCCATCCCGTACCCCTTCTCCTTTACATACAAGCTCTGGGCTAAATTTAAATTTCCCCCCGCTCCCGAATACACCAATGCCGCCAAAAAAGTGGCCAGCGGAATGCCTTTTGGCAACCAGCCTATATTCACCACCCCCGCCGCCAGCGCCGCCCAATCCGCCCGTCCGGCCAACCAGATGGCTAACCCCACCACCAGCGGCACCCCCAATAAAATTATGGCCTTTTGCACTCTCTCTTGAGTCACATACACCACCCGTCCCAAACTGTAAATCCCTCCCAAAACCACCAGCATGCCTATTCCCCACCATTTGGAGTAAGGAACTCCCGCCGCCGTCGCCGCTGCCACAGCCGCCGCGGCCATAATTCCCGGCCAAATCCAGGGAATAATCGTGGAAATAATAAACCACACCGGGGCCGCTTTTCCCCATTTTTTGGCCCACCCGGCAAATACCGACTCCCCCGTCACCAAACTATACCTTTCAATCTCCATGTTTAAGAAAAACTGCAAAGTGATTCCCACTACCGCCGCCCAGGCAATTCCCAGACCAAAATTACTGGCCAAATACGGCCACAGAATAAGTTCGCCGCTTCCCAAGCCTACCCCCAAAATAATAAAGCTTGGTCCAATGAGCCTTAGCAGCCTGGGCGCCTCCGGCATATCCCGCATAAATTTATCTTATCATGCCCCACCCCCTTACAAATCCCCACGGTCGTAATAATTTGTAAGAAATTATTTCCCCACCTTGTAAATCTCTCCGTATTTGTTATACTCCTTGACAACGGGTCGCCAGACTCGGTTTTTATTGCTACAATAACAGCGTGAATCCAATTAAGTACCTGCAGGAAACCATTGGCGAACTCAAGCACGTATCTTGGCCCACCCGCCAGGAAACGACTAAACTGACAGTCATCGTCATTGCCATTTCCATCGTCGTCGCATTTTACGTCGGCGGGCTGGATTTTGCTTTTACCAACTTACTTAAACTCATTATCAAATGAACGATCAAACTACAGTCACCGAAAAAGGCCTGGGCGGAAAGGCCATCCCCGGCCATATGGTGATCAGCGATAAAGGCGCTGATCAAGGCAAATGGTATGTAGTCCACACCTACTCCGGCCACGAGGCCCGGGTGGCCGAAACTTTGCGCCAGCGGGCTACCACCTTGGGCCAAACCGACAAAATTTTTGAGCTGCTCATCCCCACCCAGGACAAAATCCAAATTAAGCACGGGGCTAAATCCACCATTAAAGAAAAGATTTTCCCAGGATATCTGTTAGTCAAAATGGTCGTGGACGATGACTCCTGGCTGGTAGTCAGAACCACCCAGGGCATCACCGGTTTCGTAGGTACAGGCAACAAGCCCACTCCCCTGTCCCCGGCCGAAGTGGAAGCCATCATGCAATTTGCCCAAATGGGCGCCCCTAAATACAAGGCCAACTTTAGTCTGAACGAAGCCGTCAAGATCACCGACGGGCCTTTTGCCGATTTCCTGGGCAGTATAGAAAGTATCGACGAAGATCACGGCAAACTAAAAGTCTTAGTTTCTATTTTTGGTCGGGAAACACCGGTTGAGTTAGATTTTCTACAAGTAAAAAAGATTTAATATGGCTGCCAAAAAAGTAAAGGTCATTCTTAAGCTGAATTTACCGGCTGGCGAGGCCACCCCGGCTCCCCCGGTCGGCCCGGCTCTGGGTCAGCACGGCGTTCCCATCATGGAATTTGTCAAACAGTATAACGACAAAACCAAAGACCAAAAAGGCAACATCATTCCCGCTGTCATTACCGTTTACGAGGACCGGTCTTTCACTTTCATTACCAAGCTTCCTCCTGTGTCTGCGATGATTAAAAAAGCCTTAGGCTTAGAACTGGCTTCCAAAAAACCCGGCCGGGAAATCGCCGGCACTCTAACTGCCGATCAAGTCCGCCAGATTGCCGAAGCCAAACTCAAAGACCTAAATACCAATTCTCTGGACGCCGCCATCAATACCGTCTCCGGAACAGCCAGATCCATGGGAATAAAAGTCGCCACTGAAGAGAGTCCTTAGTTTTTGAGAAAATACCGACAGCCAACCCATTCGCTAGGAAATAGTGAAAATAGAAAAATATCAACGTAACTTTCTCACGACCGTGATAAATTTATGTTAATTAAATTTCAAAGATTTGTTTAAGCTCGTCTTGGTTTTCAATCCACGACAATTTGGCAAACTTAACACCATTGGGAACATCTAGCACTTCTCGGAGATAGCTCACTTGATCAAAAATATCATACGGACTCACGAATACACTCTCCTGCATCAGCTCCATGCCTAAATTACGCAAATACATCCGCAGGCTGTCTCTTTTCTTCCGGTCAATCTCGGCAATGTCAAAAAACACCAATCTCCATTGGCCATCCCATGCACTTTTGGGTGAAGAAAGTTTAAGTAAATCGTATTTTAGAGTTTGTTTCTTGCCTTGATCGGTTATTTTTACGATTATGCCTTCGGAGGTCGATATTTTTTCCACCAATCCCCGCCGTTCCAATTTATCCGCGGCTAAGTAAACCGATGCTGGCAAATAATCTTCCCAATCAGGGAGTCGTGCATATTTCAATCTATAGCTTCCTTTCTTGGTAAGTGGAAATAGAATTGACAAGTTGTCCGCGACATATTTGAGCATGGCTTTTGCCGAAGCTTGTTTTTTCGCCACCACCATTTTGTTCCTACCCATAAGGTTATATTAACATAATTTTCTCACGACCGTGATGAATTCATGTTGTTAAGGTTGAGTAACATTGGCGTAATGCTTCACTGAAACCGGTTCGTTGAATTCGTCCAAAACCACTGCCACCATATCTATCCGGCATTTGACCTCTTTTCCTTTCAAATATACCGTGGCCATGCGCTTGACCCGGGTTAATTTGTTTTGAGTAAACATTTCCTCCGGAGTACCGAAAGCCAGCCCTTTTTTGGTCTTGACCTCCACAAATACCAGTATATCTTTATCGCGCATTATCAGATCAATTTCCCCAAACCGTGTAGAATAGTTCGTCGTTATTAGTTCATAGTTCTTAGCCAAAAGATAATTAAGGGCAACTCTTTCTCCTATCGCTCCAATAAATTTATTACTACTATGAACCATAAACCAATAACCAACTAATTAATTTGCCGATATTGCAAGGCCTCGGCCATATGTTCTACCGCGATATCAGCGTTACCAGCCAGATCGGCAATCGTCCGGGCCACTTTGATCAGCCGGAAATAAGACCGGGCGGATAAGTCATGTTTCTCTACCGCTAATCTTAACAATCTTTCCGTTTCCAGATCTAGCTTGCAGTACTTCTTCACCTGTTTATTTCTCATTTGCGAATTAGTGTAGATACTTTCTCCCGCAAATCTCCCCGCTTGAATTTTTCTGGCATTAATCACCTGCCCCCGCAAATTTTTTGAGCTTTGAGCGTTGAGAGTTGAGGGCTGAGCGTTAAGCTTGTCTGTCTCCACAGCCGGTACCCGCACATGCAAATCAATCCGGTCCAGAATCGGCCCGGAAATCCGGCCCCGGTATTTACGGATTATTTTTTCCGAGCATTTGCATTCCCGCCGGGGATGTCCCAGATACCCGCACGGGCAGGGGTTAATAGCCGCCAGTAGGGTAAAACTAGCCGGGTAGCTCACATGCCCCGCCACCCGGACAATGCTCACCACCCCGTCTTCCATCGGCTGGCGCAAACTTTCCAACACCGACCTGGGAAACTCCGCCATTTCATCCAAAAACAGCACCCCCAAATGCGCCAAAGATACTTCTCCGGGCAAGGGATTTGTTCCCCCGCCAATTATCCCCGCCGGCGAAATTCCATGATGTGGTGATCTGAACGGCCGCCGCCGCAGCAACGATTCACCCGAATCTAAAAGTCCCGCCACCGAATAAATCCGCGTCACTTCCAGTGCCTCTGCAGGTGCTAGTGGCGGTAAAATTCCCGGCATAGCCCGGGCCAGCATGGTTTTACCCGCCCCCGGCGGCCCGCTCATCAGCAGATTATGCCCGCCCGCCGCCGCAATCAACAAGGCTCTCTTAGCTTGTTCCTGCCCGGCCACTTCCGCCAAATCAAAATCCACCACCGCCTCCTCAATCAGCTCATTCGGCTCAATATGCTTAATCTGCTCAATCGGCTTGACCTCATTTAAATGATCCACCAGTTCTTGCAAATTCCGCACCGGATACACGGTCACGTCTTCCACCACCGCCGCTTCATTGGCGCTCTCTATCGGCACAAAAATACTCCCGCCTTTGGCAAATAATCCTACCAGCAATACGCCTTTAGTGGCCCGCAAGCTCCCATCCAACGACAATTCTCCGTAAAAAAGAGCCCCGTTCACGGGAATTTGCTGCGAAGCCGCCAAAATTCCCACCGCAATCGGCAAATCATAAGCGCCACCGTCCTTGGGTAAATCCGCCGGCGCTAAATTCACCGTGATCTTTTTGCCGGGAAAATCCAGCCCCGAATTATTAATCGCTGTTTTTACCCGCTCCCGCGCCTCTTCCACCGCCTTGCCCGCCAGACCCACGATATTAAACCCCGGAAATCCCTGCTCGGCCACATCCACTTCCACCTCTATAGCCACGCTCATCAACCCCACATGCGCTACGCTTCCAATTCTGGCCAACATTCTAATTTAATATTACCACAAAATTAAGACCTCCTAATCCCAATTTTTCGCGACCGTGAAAAAATAGGATTAACTAAACTCCAAAGATTTGCCTTAGTTCGTCTTGGTTTTCAACCCAGAACGATTCCGCCAATTTCACCCTGTTGGGAATTTCTAACACTTCGCGTACATACCTAACTTGATCAAAAACATTAAACGGCGACACAAACACACTCTCCTGCATCAGCTCCATGCCTAAATTACGCAAATACATCCGCAGGTCATCTCTTTTCTTCCGATCAATCTCGGCAATATCAAAAAATACCAGCCGCCATTTGCCATCCCATTTAGTTTTTGGGGGCGACATTTTTGCCAAATCATATTTGAGAATTTGCTGCCTGCCTTTGACGGTAATTTTTACCACCATCCCCTCCGGAGCAGACACTTTCTCCACCAATCCCTGGCGTTCTAATTTATCCGCCGCCAAATACACTGTAGACGGCAGATAATCCTCCCAATCCGGCAAATTTGCATACTTTAGCCTTATCAACGCCCTTCGCGTCTGAGGAAACAAAATTTCCAAATTGTCATTGATATACCTCAACACTCCCTTTAAATTTGCCTTTCTCTTCCCCACCACAACTTTATTCCTGCTCATAAACCAATAATACCTTTTTCCCGCGGCCGCTGTAAAGTGGGATTAACTAAGTGAAATGTAGTATTTTCCCTCCCTCTCCTCCACTTCCCCAGACAAGGACAGCAGGGATAATTGCGATCCGACTTCCGAAATTGACTGGCCCAGCTTTCTGGCAATTTCATCCGCCTCTAATCCCTCATCTTTGATTAATTTTAAAATTGGATCCACCTCACCCCTTTGCGTTTCCCCTCTCCTGCTCGCGAAGCGCGAGGCACTCGATTCAAGAGAGGGGTTAGAGGTGAGGTATATTTTGGCCTTACCCGTAGAAATAAGCCGGTTAGTCCCGGCGGAAACAGAAGAGGTAATCGGCCCCGGCACCGCCCACACCGGTTTCTTCCTCTTGGCCATCATCTGCGCCGTCAGCAGCGCCCCGCTTTGGCTCGCCGCTTCCACTACAATTAATTCATGGCAGATATCAGCTACCACCTGATTCCTAGCTGGAAACGTCCAATTCGTCCCCATCTGATCTTTCCACAGAGATACCAGCAATCCCCCACTCTCTACTATCCGTTCTTCCAGCATCAAGTCTCTAGCTTCCAGCTTCCGGTATTCTATCCCCCAGCCCAACACCCCAATCGTCTTCCCTCCGCACTCGATGCACACTTCATGCGCCGCCTGGTCTACCCCATACATCATGCCAGAGACTATCGTCCATCCCTGTTGCACCAGTTCCGGCACGATTTTTTCCACCACTCTCCTTCCATAACTAGTCATTCTTCTACTCCCCACCATTCCCATGCACTTGGCAAATATTTCCTCGCTCCAATTTCCTTGCCAATATAGCTTGTTGGCCATTCTTCTAGTATAATTGCCCCATCATGGGAAAGAAAGCTGTGGCCATCATCGGCTCCGTAAACGAAGAGGAGCTCAAAAAAAAGCAGGTTGAAAAGCTGCACCAAAAAAAACTGCGCCAAGGCCTGCCTGCCGGCAGGCAGGGTAAAGGCGAGCGCGTAGTGGACACCACTGCCGAGTCGCTGGCCGAACTGGAAGTCATCGAGAAAAAACAGCAAGAGACTGTCGAGGCCAAAAAAATTAAGCAGGCTCGCATCCGCTCCAAACCCTACCAAGCCGCTAAATCCAAAGTTACTGCTGACCATCTTTACCCTATATCAGAGGCTATCAAACTATTAAGAGATGTATCACTAACCAAGTTCGACGCCACAGTTGAGCTCCATCTGGTATTGAAAGAAAAAGGCTTATCTAAAGAAATCGAACTCCCCCACCCTACCGGCTTTGCCCGCCGCGTAGCTATCGCCGATGACGCCACTATGGCCAAAATCGCAGCCGGAAAAATAGATTTTGATGTGCTGCTGGCCAGTCCCGCCGATATGCCCAAACTGGTCAAGTACGCTAAAGTCTTGGGCCCCCGGGGCCTGATGCCTAATCCCAAAAATGGCACCATCGTTGATAATCCAGCAGCTACAGCCAAAAAACTGGCCGGATCGAATACGATCAGCGTTAAAACCGAAAAAGACGCCCCCCTGATTCACACCGTAGTCGGCAAATTATCTATGACAGATGTTCAATTAATAGATAATACATCTGTAATTCTCAACTCTCTCTTTCCGAAGGAATCCATTTCTCAAATCTCAAAGGCCGTCCTCAAATCCACTATGTCCCCGGCCATTAAGCTAGCCGTCCAGTCATAACTCAAATTGAAAATCAGCTCGCACGCGACTAATATTATTGATTAGCTCTTGACACAAACATAAAATGTGGATACTATGAATTTGAGCCTTGAATCTTAAACCCTAAACCTTTATAATTTCCCCATTACCTAAGACAGCGCGTGGTGAGCGAAGTCGAACCATAAGCCGCGCCGAGGAATTATGAATCAACGCAAAATTGCTTCCGTAGAGGAACTCAAACAACTGCTTCAACAAGCCAAAAACGTGGCCGTTGTGGATTACACCGGCATGACTGTGGCTCAAGCTACGGACTTGAGAAAAGCTGTTAAGGCTTCGGGTGGCCTTATGAAAGTTACCAAAAATACTCTGTTTAAAGTTGCTCTCGGCCCACTAAGTAACCAACTAACCAATAACCAACTAACCGGCCAATCCGCCTTTATTTTTTCTCTTCAAGATGAAGTTTCCGCCCTCAAACACATAAAACTCCCCTTCAAGCTGGGACTGGCCGGTGACCGCCTTCTCACCGCCGCAGAAGTCACTCAACTCGCCGCCACCCCCGCTAAAGAAATTTCCATCGCCAAACTTATGTTCTTACTGCAATACCACACTTCGAAACTCGTCCGCACACTGGACGCTATAACCAAAAAACAAATAACTCCCCCTCTATCCCCCTCTTAATTTAAGAGGGGGACGCAAGGGGGTGATATTAAAGGAGGTGTTACTAAATTATGTCTGACAACATATCTTCGATAAAATTGCAAAAAATCATCGATGCCGTTTCTGAATTGACTGTCGTCGAGCTGGCCGACCTGGTCAAATCTCTGGAAGAAAAATTCGGGGTGTCTGCTTCGGTCGCCGCAGCTCCAGCCGCCGCCTCCGCGCCTTCTGGCGACTCCGGCGAGCCACAGCAAGACGCTTTCGATGTTATCTTAACCTCTACCGGTGCCAATAAAATTGGTGTCATCAAAGCTTTGCGCGAAATTAATCCCCAACTGGGACTCAAAGAAGCCAAGGATCTTTCTGAAAAGCCAGGTGCCGAAATTTTGAATGGGGCCAACAAGACAGCCGCCGAAGAAGCCAAAGCTAAACTGGTTGCCGCCGGCGCCACAGTAGAATTGAAATAACCATTGACACAACTATCAAGTAGTGATAACTTGTGCATCAAATGGCAACGCTAGCTCTCAATCTCGACAACCTGCCGGATTTATTAACTGTCCGCGAAGTGGCTCAAATCCTGCGCGTCTCCACTCTGACCATCAAACGCTGGGGCAAACGCGGCAAATTAACTCCCATCCGCATCAACTCCCGCGGCGACCGCCGCTATAAAAAAGAAGCCGTCCAATGGCTGCTGGGAATAACGCCGAAAACCACCTAAACTTCCCTCTGCACCATATACTCTGCTATCCCTTGCAAATAGTCTATCGCTTCCGGATTTAATTTTAGTTCCCGCAACTTAGCCGCTGACACAGCGGCCCTGCCCGCCAACTTTCGCATCAGATTTAACGAATATTCCAGCGACCCGCTGTCACGAATGGCTTTTTTGGCCAATTCAATATCTCCTTTGTCCGCGTCTCTTTTTCCCCATATTTTTTGCACTTTTGGACAATCCAATGCTTTCAGTATTAGAAGTGTGCATTTTCCCTGCCGCAAATCCGAATCCGCCGACTTGCCCGTCTCTTTCGGGTCTCCAAACACGCCCAGCACGTCATCCCGCAACTGAAATGCCACTCCCCCATCCATCGCATACTCATGCAATATTTCCAAAGCTTTTTGAGAAAGTCCGGCCAGATGCGCCCCAATAAATAACGGATTCTCGTATGTATAAATTGCCGTCTTGGCCTTATGCACGGTTAATACGTCATCTTCCGTCCACTTACCAAAACTCTCTAAACTCACGTCATACGCCTGCCCGTAAGCCGTATTCGCAATCGCCCTAAATACCCCCCTATCCTCTATCAGTTCAAAACCCAAACATAGTAGCACATCTCCTACATTTACCGCCATCGCGTCCCCATAATGTCCACCACCAAAATATTTATGCGTCGTCAGTCCACCTCTCCTTGTTTCATCCTCATCCATGAAATCGTCGTGCATGAGAAGTGCCGCATGTATTAGCTCCACACCCACCGCAGATTGCCACACTTTTTCATCCGGTTCTTTGCCTGACAGCTTGTATCCATAATGTACAAACGAGGCTCTTAACCGCTTCGTCGGCCGCAAAATATACTCCCGGGAGTGCTCCAATATCTCCCTGACTAATTGTACTTGTCTGCCATTAAATCCAAATCCCTTTTTTATCTCTCGGTCAAAATATTGAGCAATTCTAGCGTCAATTTTTGGTACATACTCTTTTAATAGTCGTACCGCCGGATTCACGCTACTCTTTCCTTTAGCGCCTGGTAAAACTTCTCCAGGTAGTCTTTTTTCTTCTCCCCTTCCGCTGTTTGTGCCAGCCACCCCAGATGGGCCGCCGTGGCGGCCTGAAAAGTAGAGAATCTAAACTTCTCCGCCAGATACTCCCGCAAACTTTCTTCGCTCCCATTCTTCCATAAATCAATTTCAATTCTGGCAATCACTTCCGGCTCAAAGGCTAGCCGCAGCGTCTTTTGCAAAATCCCGTACAGCCCCTCTAGAGCCTCTTTGGCTTTATCCCAATCCTTTTCCTGCCCATGTACCAACGCCCGCGCCATCGCCAATCCGGCTTCGCGGGCTAAGCTCTTCGACAATCCATAATGCTCTTTTACATACCGGACAACCAGATCCCTAAATTTCTCTTTCTCTCCGATTGACAGCTGGTGCCTCCACCGCACCTCCAAATCTGCTACTATCGCGGGGTTGAACCCCAAATGCTTCTCGGCGTCATTCCCCCCAAACCGCCTGCGCCTGCGGCTAAAATCCAAAACCGCTTCTCTCAGCATCTCCGGAGAAAAATCCGGCAAGTGATCCTGCACAAAATAATACTCCGCGTAATCCAGCTGCCACGGCAGCAGCCCTGACGTCCTCTGTTCCCCACTCGTCCTAATAAACAAATCCACATACGGATAAAGCTGATCCGCCGTGTCTAAATATTTCTCGAAGTCTTTAGCGGTTACTTCCGTCTTTTTATTTTTAATCACCTTGTTTATCGCCCTGACAATCTCATCATGTCCTCCATAATCTAATGCCATGTTAAATACATGTTCTTCTCCGTACTTTTTGGTTTCTCTCTCCAGTCTTGCAAGATGCTCCATAACATCTTTGGGCAATCTGTCTTTACGTCCCAAATGTACCAACCGGACATGTTCTTTATGCAAATCCGGCTCCATTTCATCCAAGCCGTGACGCAGCAGCTTCATAATCTCTTTGACTTCCACTTCCGGCCTTTCCCAATTCTCGGTAGAAAACGCCCACACTGTAAAGGTGTGCACTCCTAAATCACGGGAAGCCCTGGACAACTTCTTTACGGCTTCGTATCCTGCCGCATGCCCTTTCCATGGTTCTAATCCTCTGGCCCTGGCCCATCTGCGGTTGCCGTCCAAAATTATGGCCACATGATTCGGCACCTTCGTCCCTTTCGGCAAAACCATTTCGTCATTATTAGCCATGTCTTCCCAATTATACATTAGACGTTAATTCTTACAAATCCCCACGACCGTCAAAATTTGTAAGAGGTCATAATTTGAATATTTTTTTCAGATCCGCCTCGTTTTCTATCCTCTCCAACAACCCCAACTTTACCTCATGAGGAATATCCAGCACTTCCCGGATATACGCCACCTCTTCCTCACACGGATACGGACTCACCCACACGCTCTCCTGCATCCGGTACAGCCCTAATTTCCTCAAATAGCGGCGCAACTGGTCCCTTTTCCCCCGTTCTACCTCCGCCACATCAAAAAAAACCATCCGCCATTTTCCATCCCACTTTTCTCTTTTAGGCTGCAATTTCTCCAGGTCAAAAAATAGTAGCCGCTTTTTCCCCTCCTGGGAAATCTGTACTACCGTCCCCTTCTCCGTCTCCACTTTTTTCACCCACCCCCGGCGCAGCAATCCTTCTACCGCCCTGGCAATCTGGGAGGGAAAATATTCTTCCAGAGACTTGATGTGTTGCGGCCCAAACCGGGCCAGCTTCCAAGTCTCGTACCGGTCCAAAAGCACAAAATCCTTCTCTATATCACCAATCAATTTCAACATTCCTTTCAAAGTCACCGGCCCCATTCTTACAGATTATCACGACCGTCAAAATTTGTAAATCTCAATACGCCAGGGCGAACAGCCATTTGTGACTTGCCGCCTTTCCGCAATATACACATTTTCCCTTTTCTTCTTTCGCGTCAAGCGGCAAACAGCGCGTCGAGGCTTTTGTTTCTTCCTTAATTCGCGATTCGCACTCCTTACTCTCACACCAAAAAGCTTTTATAAATCCCCTCTGGCTTTCCATAATCTTCTTAAACTGCTCATAATCTGCCGCCTCGTAGGTACTTTCCCGCAAAAACTTCTCTTGCCTAGCCAGCATATCATTTTGAATTTGATCCAAAATCCCCCCTACTTCCCCGTCGACCACTTCCCCAGTATCCCGCCTGACCATCCTAAATTTTCCACTCTCTATCTCTCTCTTCCCCACCTCAATTCTTAACGGCACACCTTTCAACTCCCACTTGTTAATTTTAAATCCCAGGCTTTCCCCCTCCCGGGTATCCACCTTGACCCGCACATCCCCTAGATTATCAGCCAACTTCCGAGCTGCCGCTAACTCTTCTTCACCCGAAGTTACCGGAATAATCACCACCTGAACCGGGGCCACTCTAGGAGGCAAAACCAGCCCCGCATCATCTCCATGTGCCATGAGTAAGGCTCCAATAGACCGCGTGGTGAATCCCCAGCTGTTTTGCCATACAAACTGGCTTTGGCCCTGTTTGTCCTGGAATTTAATTCCTTGTGCCTTAGAGAAATTCTGCCCCAGATCATGACTGGTGCACCCCTGCAGGGCTTTGCCTTCCGGCATCAAAATTTCATAGGTCAAGGTTGCATCTCCTCCGGCAAATTTCTCACTTTCCGACTTTTTGCCGATAATTCCCGGAAGAGCCAAGAAGTCCCGGTAAATTTGAGCGTACATGTCAATGGCCCACTGCACTCTTTCTTGAGATTCCTGATGTGTAGCGTGCGCACAATGCCCCCCCTGCCACAAAAATTCCGTCGTCCTTAGGAATAAATACGTCCGCTTTTCCCATCTGACCACGTTATTCCACTGATTAATCAGCACCGGCAAATCCCGCCAAGATTGAATCCATTTGGCATAAGCTTGATACATAATCGTCTCACTAGTGGGCCTAACTATTAATTTCTCTTTTAGCTCCTCCCCGCCCCCAATGGTCACTACCGCCAATTGCGGGGCAAATCCCTCCACATGCTCTTTTTCTTTGCGCATCAACGACTCTGGAATAAACAAGGGAAAATAGGCGTTCTCCACTCCGCTTTTTTTAATTTCCTTATCCATCGCTTCCTGGATCAGCTCCCAAATGCGATAACCCGCCGGCCTAAAAATCATCGTTCCCTTAGCCGGCCCATAATCTGCCAATTCAGCCAGCAGCACTACCGCGTTATACCAATCCGATAAATTATCGGATTTTTTGGGAAGTTGCCTTTTTTCGTAAGCCATAGTTCAAGAATAACATTTCTTCTAAATAACTACGAGTCTGAATTATTTATCAAAATTACACGACCGTTAAAAAAATAAATTTATTTACTTGATATGCTCCTCTCGTGCTACAATTCTAGCAAATGGACAAGATTGACGAACTCCTCACCCGCGGGGTGGCTAATATTATCCCCGGCAAGGCCGAGCTGGCCAAAGTTTTGCGCTCCGGCAAAAAACTCAACGTGTATTTGGGCATCGACCCCACAGCCACTCACATTCACCTCGGCCACGCCGTGCCCCTGCGCAAACTTCAACAATTTGTGGAGCTGGGCCACCATGTCACCTTTTTGATCGGCGACTTTACGGCCCTGGTCGGCGACACTTCGGACAAAACCTCTGAAAGGCCACGCCTTTCGAAGCTGCAAATAGAAGAAAACTTCAAAACCTACAAACAGCAAGCCGAAAAAATTCTCGATTTTTCCCGCGTTACCGTCCGTTACAACAGTGAATGGCTAAAGAAATTAGGCGCCACCAATTTTATCGACCTGGCTTATCACTTTTCCCTCAACGATTTTATCTCTCGCGAACTCATTAAAAAACGCCTTGAGTCCGGCGGATCAGTCAAACTGCCTGAAGTTTTATATCCCCTGCTTCAAGGATACGATTCCCTAAATTTGGATACCGATGTCCAAGTCGGGGGCACAGATCAAACATTCAACATGCAAGCCGGCCGCACGCTCCTAAAAGATGTCAAAAACAAAGAGTCTTTTGTCATAACAAACGGGTTTTTAACCGGCACCGACGGCCGCAAGATGAGCAAGAGTTGGGGCGACGCTATCTGGCTGGACGACTCCCCCAACGATATGTACGGCAAAGTGATGTCCATTAAAGACGAACTTATTCCCGAATACTTTTTGTTGGCGACTAAACTTCCAATTTCTAATTTCCAATCTCTAATTTCTAATTCAAGTCCCATGCAGGCTAAAAAACAGCTGGCCCATCAAATCGTTCTTGAATTACACAGCCAGCCTGCCGCCGACGCGGCCCAAGCCCACTTCGAATCCACCGTCCAAGCCGGGGAATTACCGACCGAAGTCCCCGAAATCAGCGTCAAATCCAAAAATATCGTCGACGTCCTCGTCGAATCCGGCCTCGCCTCTTCCAAATCCGAAGCCAAGCGCCTCATTGACCAAAAAGGCGTCAGGGTAGATAATAAGGCCGTATCCACTATGAACTATGAACTATCGACTAGTAACTCTATCGTTAGCGTCGGCTCCCGCAAGTTTATTAAAATAAAATGACCGGTCCATCTCCAATAGAACAAATTGTCACCGCTGCAGAGCAAGTCCAGAAATTGCCACCTTCTACTGCTAGAAAGCAGGGTAGAACTCTAATTGGGCTGGCTGCCGACTTGGTGGAGGAGCATCCAGAACACGCCGACCTAGCTGCCGCCGCTCTCAAAGATTCACTTGGTAAAGATGAAATTCTTCCCCAACAGCCAGACAAACCGAAGTAATCTTAGTTGCCTCCTCCATCTCCACCGCTCGTGAACCAGTCTCCACAACCACTCCAAGCCGATTTTATTGATCCATTCCGGCGGTAACTTGACCCGGCCGGTCAAATAATCGAACGCCCCCCCTACTCCCATTCCCACTTTAGCTTTGATCTTGCTACGATTTGCCCACAGCCACTTCTCCTGCCACGGCGCCCCATACGCCACTAATAAAATATCCGGTTTGTATTTATTTATTTTGGCAACTATTCTTTTACTCTCCCGCTCTCCTGCTCTTATACTCTTTTCCCCATCGTCATATGCACCACCATACTTTTTGGCCATTTCGGAAGCGACACGGCTGCCTAAGTAGAACACTTTATATCCTTTCTGTAACAAGGCTTCCACTATCCTTCGCCCCGGCACAATGTTTCTTACTCCCGCCAATTTTAAGCCCACTCCATCGGCAATGGCCAAATCCGCGCCGTTTAATATCTTTTTAAACTCCTCATCTTCTTGCGCCAGCATCACAAATTCCGGATTGACCGTCACAATTAGCTTCAATTTATGGTTTTTTCTCACAAATTCATCAACTTTTGTTAGCACTTCGACAAGCTCAGTGCTAGCCACCCCCACCCCCAGAACTTTGACCTTATTATGGCTCTGTTTTACCTGTGTGTCATTCATTTTAGCCTCGCCTATCACTATTATACCTCACCCTTTGCGTAACTCACCCGTCTCCCCTCTCTTACAGCGCAGCCACGAGTTTGCGAGAATTTAAGAGAGGGGAAAACCCGCAGGAGGAGGTGAGTTACTCCAGGTCATTAGAAATTAGAAATTAGTACTTAGATATTAGAGTATTATAGGTTCTCTCGGCCGCCATTTGCCAGCTAAAATCCTTTGTTCTTTGGTGACCCTTAGTTATAAGTTCCTTTCGTAACTTAGAACTATTTACGATTAGGGACAATTTGTCAAATATGTCAGATAGGTCATATGGGTCGAATAAAACTCCCGCATCCCCTACCACTTCAGCCAAAGCCCCACCATTACTCGACACCACCGGCACCCCAGCTGCCATGGCTTCCAGTACCGGCAGACCAAACCCTTCGCTGATACTGGGCTGGACATAGACCAGAGCATTCCCCAACAGACTATATCTCTCCGCTTCACTAGTATATCCAGTAGTGATTACCCCATGCTTCTTGGCCATCTCTACCACATCATCGTACATCCATCCCAATTTCCCGGCAATCACCAGCCTAAGTGCTAAGTGCTTAGTGCTAAGTGCTGAGTAGGCCTGGATTAACCTCTCCAAGTTTTTTCTGGGCTGCACCGTCCCCACGAACAATAAATATTGTTTGGATTTCAATCCCCACTTAGTTAATACCTCACCCTTTCGTCCCTCTCCTATTATAGGAGAGGGATTAGAGGGAGAGGTATTGGTAACGCCCTCATGAACTACATTTATCTTATTCCGGTCTGCCCCTAACCTTTCTATTAGTTGCTTTTTAGTAAACTCGCTCACGGCAATAATTTTTGTAGCGCTTCTCACTGCATACTGAGTACTTAGGGGCAAATACCATCTCTGCAGCCAATTCTCATAAGCCGGCAGCCACTCATATTCAATCCCGTGGATGGTTACCACAGTCCTGATTCCCGGCTTTCGTAAAATCGGCAGAGTATGGGCGGGCACCCACAGGCAATCCAAATTATCAGTCCATGTTCTCCAAGCCAAACCTATTTGGGTCCAGAGATACGGCAAAGAAATCTGCCGCATTTTATAACTCACCCCTCTCCCCTCTCTTACGGCGAAGCCACGAGCTTGCGAGAATTTAAGAGAGGGGTCCGCCGCAGCGGGAGGTGAGTTACGTGTATACAAAATCCATTCATGCTTCCTCGCTTCCGGCAGCTGCAAAATCCTGGTAATCACCTCATAGCTATACCGCTCCGTCCCTGTCGGATTTTCTACAAATGCTCTGGAAGCGTCAATGCCAATTCTCATCTTTTTACTATAGATCTTTTGTACAAATCAATGTTTTCCAAGGCCACTCCCGTCCCTCGCACCACGCACAGCAGGGCGTCTTCCGTCACATGGCACGGCACTCCCGTCAGCTCCGTCATCAACCGGTCCAAATGGCGCAGATTACTGGTACCTCCGCTCATCACGATCCCCTTATCGATAATGTCGCTGGCCAGCTCCGGCGGCGTCTCTTCCAGCACCCCCTTGGCCGCCCCGATAATAGCCAGGAGGGTGGGCCGGATAGCCTCGGTGATTTCCGTCGAAGTAATCGTCACCGCCCTTGGTAAACCTGTCACATTGTCTCGTCCTTTGACCTCCATTTCTTCTAATTTCTCCAAGACGATTGCCGACCCAATCTTGAGCTTTACGCCCTCTGCCGTCGTTTCTCCCACCAGCAGGTTATATTTACGCCGCAAGTAAGTGGCTATCGCTTCATCTATTTTATTCCCGGCTACTCTGACGCTTTTATGCACCACCACCCCGCCCAGAGATATCACCGCCGCCTCCGCCGATCCCCCCCCGATGTCCATAATCATATTTCCCGATGCCGCCGCTATGGGAATCTTAGCCCCGATAGCCGCCGCCAGCGGTTCATCAATCAGGTAGGCCACCTTGGCTCCCGCGGACAAAGTGGCGTCCAGGACCGCCCGCCGCTCCACCTGGGTCACTCCTGCCGGCACACAAATCATCACCTCCGGCTTAAATAGAAATACCCGCCCGCACACTTTCTGAATGAAATATCTCAACATCGCTTCCGTCACCGCGTAATCCGCGATTACTCCGTCCCGCATAGGTCTGGAGGCCACAATGTTTCCCGGCGTCCGCCCCAGCATTTCCTTGGCTTCCAATCCAACTGCCACCACTCGTCCGTCTTCCGCCCCCATGGCCACTACCGTCGGCTCATTCATGACAATTCCCTTCCCCGCTACCCACACCACCGTGTTAGCAGTTCCCAGATCAATGGCAATCCGCCGGGCAAACATATATAATTTGCGCTAATGCAGCGCACCCGAATTCTACTCTTACTGACAAGTCTTATTCTAGTACCACTTTGTACATATTTTGTTATTCTTTTCGCCCGCGGTTACCGTCTCAATTGGCAACGTAAACAACTATCTCCTACCGGCCTATTGGTGGCCACTTCCCTGCCTGATGGGGCCCAAATCTACCTTAACGGCCAGCTCTCCTCCGCCACTAACACCACCCTCAATCTGGCTCCCGGCACCTACAAGGTAGAAATCAAGAAAGAAGGTTTCTCTCCCTGGGCCAAAACCCTCAAAGTCGAAGCTGAAATCGTCACCCGGGCCGCCGCCACCCTCTTCCCTTCCGTTCCTTCTTTCAAAGCCATTACTGCTTCCGGCGCCCAGAATCCCACTCTTTCCCCCGACGGCACTAAATTGGTCTTTACTAATAAAACTAAATCCTATTTACTGGATCTTTCCGAGTCTCCCCTGGGTCTGATCAATCGTGACATTAAGGAAATTCCCTCCACTTCTTCCGCCTGGAAAATCCCTGCCAAAGTTGATCCCCTGCCCACCCTGTCCCAAACCATGCAAGACATTCTGGCCACGGCGGCTGCCTCCTTGATTTGGTCGCCCAAAGAAAATAAGCTCCTGTACACCGCTACCGCTTCCGCCACTATCCCCGACAATCTTATCAAGCCTCTCCCCGGCTCCTCCACCCAACCCCAATCCCGGGCGTTAGCCGAGGGACAAATTTACGTTTATGATCTGGAAGAGGACCGCAACTTCAATATCCAATATCCAATATCCAATATCCAATGGTTTCCGGACTCTAACCATCTCGTTTACGCTGAAAAGGGCAAGGTCACTATTTTAGAGTACGACGGACAAAATCCTACCGTCGTCTACGCCGGCCCCATGGAAAACTCCTTCGCTTTCCCCTACCCCTCCGGCAAACAGCTTCTGATTCTGGCCAATCTCTCTCCCAATTCCAAAACCTCCGTCCCCAACCTCTACGCCGTCAGCCTGCGCTAACGCACATTTTGCCGGGCTTTATACAATCGCTCGCTCAACCCGCCGCTCTCTAAAAACTCTTTCTCCACCGCCTGAATCTGCCGATCCAGCAAGAAATTTGTCTGATGAATGACACACAACAGACAATTCGCAGCTGATTCCGAATTGTCCATATATGTCATATAAGTCTTATAGGACTTATCGGACTTATAACCGAGTTTCCGAATCTCCAGAATCCTGGGATCCTCTTTTGGCCACAAGACCAAGCCGTGTTGCCGCAGAAAATCCTCCGCATCTGCTAACGCTTCTTCCAAGCTAGCCCGAGCCACCCCCAATAGTTTTAACTCGGTCTTTTTGGAAGTTCCTGAAGCCATGCTGGCTTCCACAATATTTTGCTTCCCGGACCGCAAAGCCTGCACAATTTGATCGTGGGTTCGAGACCTAGTCCCAATATATTTATTGGCAAACTCTAGCCCGAAATCAAAGGCTATCGTCGCCAGCTGGTATGACAAAAGCTTCCGGTAACCGCCATGCGGTGGGAGAACCATATATGTCATATAAGTCCAATATGACATATATGACGTATAATTACCACGAGTCCCCATAGCTCAACGGACAGAGCAGAGGTTTCCTAAACCTCCGATGGAGGTTCAATTCCTCCTGGGGACACCGGGGATTAGCGCAGCTGGTAGCGCGCGTCGTTCGGGACGACGAGGCCGGCGGTTCGAATCCGCCATCCCCGACTAAACCAAATCTCCCCCCACCAGCACAAAGCTCTTAAACACTCCCCAGAAGTCAAATTTCTCATTTTTTACTACAGGCTTAAACGTAATTTTTAATTTTCTTTTTGAAGTTTTTCGAAGCGTCATACTCCATTAAAGACGCTTCTCCATTCTCTTGTCAATAGCCAAAAAACAAATTGTGCTCAATACTCGGAATTTAGAATTTAGGATTTAGGATTTATATTACAGGTCCTCTCCGATTCTTTTATAGTCATATATCTCTTTCTCTTTAAACCACAACTTCCTTTCAAACACTGCTTCTTCAGCAGATCCTGACGCGTGTATTAAATTTTTCGTTGACCTTTTGGCCAAATTTGATCCCATGGCAGATTCAAATGAATAATCCCCTCTTATTGTTCCCGAAGCCGCTACCTGCGGAAAAGTGTGCCCGATCATTTTTCGTACAATCTCCACCGCATTTTCTCCTGACATCAACATTGCCACTACCGGACCAGAAGACAAAAACTCCATATTCCACTTCCGCACCAGTTTCCCAATCTTCACCGGATCCTTAGTTCCCAAAGTTTCCCCAGCATCTAATCCATACTTCTGGTAATTTTCCAAAGTCTTCACCCCCACAGACTTGTGATACTCTTCTTCATCTTTGTAATGTTTTCCCACATGTTCTGCGTCCACCCAGATCATCTTCATGGCCATAATTTTTAGACCCACCCTCTCAAACCGACTCACAATATCTCCTACTAGTCCACGTTTCACCCCATCCGGCTTAATGAGAACCACTGTCTTTTGCTCAAAATTCATGATTTTATTCTACTAAATAACTATCATCTTGAAAACCCCAATTTCTTACAAATAAACACGGCCGTTGAAATTTGTAAGAAAAGCTATACCCGCAAAAGCCGCAGCAGCTTTTCTTCCTTCTTTTTCTCCACCGGTCCCACCACCGCCAGATTTAACTTTTCGGTCCTGAACAAATCTTGCGCCACTTGCCTCACCTCTTCCGCCGTTACTCCCATTAATCTATCTATTACAGTATCATAATCCATCACCTCTTCCGGCCGGTCCAGGGCTTGCCTGGCATACCAGTTCATTTGCCTGACCGGGTTCTCCATGGAATACAAAATCGGCCCCCGCACCTTTTCCTTAACAGCCTCCAGCTCTTTCTTATTTAGCTTAATCTGCTTAATTCTTCTTAATTCATTTAGTATGCCCTCAACTGCTCCCTCCAACTTATCGATATTCACCCCGGCGTACACATCCCACTCCCCCGTGTCCTGCCATCTGGATTCAGACGCATGCACCGCGTAGCACAACCCCCGCTTCTCCCGCAGTTCCATAAATAATCTCGAAGACAGCCCCTGGCCCAAGTAAGACGTCAATAAAGTTAAAGCAAACCTGCGGGGGTCCGTCACGTTCACCCCCCTAACTCCCAGTTCCACATGAGCTTGGTTGGCCAGCTTTTTATTTTGCACTTTAAATGCGGCCGCATTTTGCTTGTCAATAAAAGGCTGGCACAACCCGGCTTTCTCTTTCGCCAACCCCCCAAACCAATCTTCAATCAAATCTCTAATTTCTAATTTCCAATTTCTAATTTCTCCGGCCACGGCCACGACTATGTTATCACTCTTATACTGTGACTGATGATAGCGCAAGAAATCAGCTCTGGATAGGCTTTTTATGACCTCCGGTTGGCCCAGAGTCATCCACCCCAAAGCATTATCAGGAAACATTAGCTTTTGCAAAGCTTCCCCCGCCAATTCATCCGGCCGGTCATTCCGGCGTTGGATTTCTTCCAGAATCACCCCTCTTTCTATTTGCAAATCCTTGTTCGGGATAGTGGGATACAAGGCCAGCTCTTTGACCATCTCCAGCCCCTGCCGCCACCTGTTGCTGGGCAGTTTGCACCAATAAGCCGTAGCGTCCACATCCGTCCAGGCGTTCTGGATCGCCCCCAGCCCCTCCAGATAGCTGGTATCTTTATGGGTCGGAAATTTCTTAGTCCCCTTAAACACCATATGCTCCAAAAAATGCGAAATCCCATTATTCTTTGTATCTTCGTACCTGCTCCCTGTTCCTATATATACCCCCACCGCCACCGACTGCACCCCACTCATCGGCACCAGCACCACTCTCACTCCGTTTTTCAGCCTATAAAATTCAAAATTAGCCATCACTTGACACCCAAGTATATCATTACTTTGTTCTCCCGCACTTGCAAAATTCCCGACTCCACATTGAACTCCCGGCTCTTCTTGTCCGGAGTTTTAATTATCAGCTTCTTAGAAATAATAGAGATGAAATTGGCATGTTCCGGCAGGATGTCAAAAGGGCCCTTTACATTCCGCCCCGTTACGGCTGCCGCCTCCCCTTCCCAGACTACGCCCTTGCGGTCTCTGATTATGACTGTGAGTAAATCCGGCATATTTAAAACCTCACCCCTGCCCTCTCCTGAATTCAGGAGAGGGGGATCCGCCGCAGCGGAGGGTGAGGTATTTTAAAGCTCATTAGACAATTTCTTTTGCGCTGCCAATATACAAAAATTTCTCCTCCCCCACCTGATCATATTTGCCCGTCAAAATATCGTGGGTATCCTGCACGGTGGTGGCCACCGGCACGTATTTGCCGGCCCGCCCCGTCTGCTCTTCCGCCACAAAAAAGCTCTGGGTCATAAAATTTTTCAGCTTTTTCACCCGCCTATACAGCAGCTGATTTTCCGGAGACAATTCCGCTTCTCCCACCAAACTCACCATCCGTTCCAAACTCTCCGCTTTCTTCAGCATAGATTGGGCGGCAATCACCGTTTCGTAATGCACCTGCCCCACCGTCGACTCATCAATAATTGTCGATCCCGAAGCCAGAATATCTATAGCCGGCAGCCGCCCCTCCTGATACACCGCCCGCGATAGAGTCACTATTGAATCTAAATACGGAAATATCGACTGAATCCCATGGTCCAGAAAATCATCCGAAGGAATATAAATGGCCTCAATAGCCGAAACCCCCGCGTTTTTAGTGGACACTAGCCGTTCATGAAAAGCCGCCATTTCCGAGGCCAGAGTAGCTTGGTATCCATCTTCCGAAGGAATGGTGTTCATCAGCATGGCTAATTCATTTCCGGCCTGGGCAAACCTAAACACGTTATCTATAAAAAACAGCACATCTTTTTTTGACTCATCCCGGAAATGCTCCGCTATGGTCACTCCCGCCAGCCCCGTCAAATACCTGACCGCCGCATTCTCTCCCATCGGGCCAAAGACTAATGACACGGCCGGCAAAATGCCTCTCACCTTCAGTTCTTCATGCAATTCCTGGCCTTCCCTGGTCCGCTCCCCCACCCCCGCGAACACCGATACCTTATTATCTTTCTTGCCCAGGGTCACCACGTTGTGCAGGATTTCGGTTAAGAGCAAGGTCTTGCCCACTCCCGCCCCCCCAAACAGCCCCATCTTGCCTCCCCGCACCAGCGGGGAAAACAAATCGATGGCTTTAATTCCCGTTTCCCACACCGTCGCCTCCGCTACCAGCTCTGAATAGGATGCTGCGTCCCGGAAAATCGGCGATTTTTTGTCCGCTTTTATCTGGGCCAGCCCATCCACGGCTTGGCCGAAAATATCTATTACCCGCCCCAACACCGCCTCCCCGACCGGAATCTGCAATACTTCGCCCGTAGCTATAACCACCGCCCCCCGGGTTAATTTTTCGCCTCCCGTCAGCACGTAACAATAAAACCTCCCCGTCCCCGAAGACGAATACACCTGCAAAACGGCTCCGTCGGCTGTCAATATCTCCCGCATCGCCGGTTTAGTCCGGCCGAACTCTACTTCAGCCACCTGGCCCCGGACCGAAACAATCTTTCCCCGATTTTTAATCATGGCATTTTAAAATACCTCACCCCTAACCCCTCTCCTATCATAGGAGAGGGGAACGCAAGGGGAGAGGTATAAAATTAACTCCATAACGACATCCCCGCAATCCTAGATAACTGCTTCCGCCCGTCCAGCCGGTGTTTCAGGCGCACCCCCGCTTGGTTCAATTGTCCCACTTTTTTGTTAATATTGTCCACCGCCGTGTCCAGAGACATCAGCCGGGAAGCAAATTTAGCCAGCTGTGACTCGTGTACCGTCTGCTCAAACATGGTGGTCAGCATCTGTCCTTCAAAAAATTCCAATACATCCGCAATTTTCGGCTCAAACAAATACTGGTGCCTTGCTTGCCCTTCCGAAGCCTCGGCGGAGGAGGGCTGATATATCTCATCTCCCGATACAGATGTCGCCACCGGCACCTGATTCACCAGGCTCTTAAACTGCCCATAAAACACTACTATTTTTTGATATTGCAGCAGGTATCTCATAATCAAAACCAAATCCTCCGCCTCCACCCGGTCATCTTCCAAATCATAATAGTTGTACAGTACCTTTGGTAAGCGGTCCGCCATCATTTTGGTCCCCAACCTGCCCACCACTACCACCTCGGCCCGGTTTTTAGCCAAGTAATCCGCAAATAATTCAAAGCTCTTGCCCACGACGTCCCCATATAGTCCGGCGTTGGCCGAAATCCATACCGCCACAGTCTGGCCTTTTTTAACTATCCGGGAGGTTTTATAATTAAACTTCACTTCCCCAAACACTTCCGCCAAACCCTGCAAAAACTCCCGGGCCGTCAAAACGGCCGTCCGCACATCTTGCATCTTTCCCGCCGCAATTTCCTCATACGCCTCCACCAGGCTTTTTATCTCTATCAGACCTAGCTTTTCGTTAACCATTGTTTCTCCCGTCCCGCCGCTATTAATTGTTCTGTCGTCGCCGCCTTATCTACCGCCTCTTTCATCTCCCGGCGCAGCACTTCGTCTTTGTCATATCTCTCTTGCAAAACCTCCGCCTCCGAACCATCCCACAGGCCAGCCAGCACCATGGCCGCCGCCACTGTTTGCACGTCTTGAGCCATGGTAACCTGCATTGGCTGGTTAAACAACTTTAAGAAGTGTTCCCCTATAGTTAACACTTGCCTGGCCGCGTCCCCCAACTCCGCTCCAAAGCGCACAAAGCTCTGGGTTTTCTCGTAATCATTTAATCGTTTCACTATCTCCCGCCCCAATGCCCGCCGGATATGGGACTGGGTCTGGTATCCCACCCTGGTTACGGACACGAACGGATTAATAGCCGGCCGCCGGCCCGCGAAATACAGGTCAGAGTCAAAAAAGATGTGCCCGTCGGTCATAGACATTAAATTGGTCTGGATATATCCCGTCATATCCCCCTGCACTGTATCCACCACCGGCAAACAAGTTATGGCCGCTTCACCAACTTGAGATACCTCTCCCCTTGCGTTCCCCTCTCCTGTAACAGGAGAGGGGCCCGTGGCAACGGAGGGTGAGGTATTTGGAACCAAAAAACATCCGGCTCTTTCCAGTAATTTCGAATGCACATAGAAAATGTCCCCCGGATACGACTCCCGCCCCGGAAATCTCCGCGCCGTCAGAGACAACTCCCGGTAAAACTTAGCGTGGGCCGTCATATCATCCAACACTAAAAGCACGTCCCGCCCCTGATCTCTAAAATACTCGGCCACGGTCATGGCCGTATACGGCGTCAGCCAAATTTCTCCCACCGTATCATGCGAACTGGAAGCCACAATCACTAGATTTTTAATAGCCCCGGTTTTATTAAAAAAACTTTCCGCCTGCATAATCTCCGTGTTTTTCTTGCCGATAGCCGCGTACACGCACACCGTCCCCAAACGCGACTGGGCCAAAATCGCCTGCAGGACAAAATTGGTTTTGCCGATCTTGCGGTCTCCCATCACCAGTTCTCTTTGCCCCCGTCCCAGAGGGACAAGCAGGTCCACCAAAGCAATTCCGGTTTCCAGCGGCCGGCTGATTTTCTTCCTGGCCGAAATGCCGGACGGCGTCACATCCACCATCCGCGTCTCTTCTCCCTCCGCGCCCCGCCCCAACCCATCCACTATTTTCCCCAACATTGCCTCACCCACGGCTATTCTTAACGGCCCCCCCGTTCTTACCACCCGGGCTCCCACCTTGACTCCGGACCGGACCAGCACTAATACTTCTACCCGGTCCTGCCCCAAGCCCATCACCTGCCCCATTTCTCCTTCCTCAAACACCACCAGCTCTGATAATTTCGCCCCCGGCAGCCCCGACACCTGGGCAATCGACTGGGTCATCTCTTCCACGAATCCTGTTTCCCCTGTCTCATTTAAATATTTATTAAAATCATTCATAATAAATATCACCCCACAGAAAAATAACTTTCCAGCTTCTTTTTCAAACTAAAATCCCCATATCTGCCTTCCCAATACACCGTGGCCCCCCCAATCAGTTCCGGTTTCAACTTAAATTCCATCACCACATCCTCCCCCAAGTACTTACGCACCCAGCGGGATATCTCTTCTACTGCTTTTTGTGGCAATTCTCTGGCCACCTCCAATTTTATCTCCCGCATCTTTTTCACTACTTCCCGCACTACCCACAACTGGTCTTTATACCCACCCAACACATTCGCTGCCTCGCTCCTCACCTCCGATGCCAACGCCTCCGTCTTATACAAATTATTAACTAATATATCAATCTCCCCCATGAGCAACTCTCTATCGCCGGTTGTCAGCACCAACTCATAAACATCAGAGTACATGGGCAGTCTTAGCTTCCTCCAAAGCCGCCGTGATCAAGGCAGTATGTTTAGACGTATCCAACGCTTTTCCCAACACCGCCCGGGTCACCTGCCTGACCATCTCCTGCGCCTGGGCGTCCACTTCCTGCATCTTTTTAACTTTGTATCCTTCAATTTGGGCTTGGGCAGCCATTATTTCTTCATCCACTTTTTGCCTCATCACCCCGGCCGTAGTCTGCCCCAGCGTTTTTTTAAACTCCCGCATCTCCTTTTCCTCCACCCTATCCAACCTAATTTCTAATTTCTCATTTCTATTTTCCGTATCTAAGCGCGCTTTCTCTAAAATCTGCACAGCTTTGTCCTGGGCTTGGCGCAAAATCTTGGCCGCCTTGTCTTGGGCCTCATCCACCATCTTTCCAGCTTCCTGTTGTTCTTTTTTCTTCCTGCTCCCCAAATCCAAATACCCAAGCCCCACACCAACTATGGCGATTCCGGTGGCAACCAGTGAAATTAATTGATAGTCCATAGGCAAATACCTCACCCCTTTTGTTCCCCTCTCCTATTATAGGAGAGGGGTTAGAGGAGAGGTATAAACAGAGTGATATTTCATAATACCAGTATTAAATATGCAATTAATAGCCCCGATCCCATAATCAAGACTGTCAAGAGCAAATTCAAAATCACGTTGAATTGGATCAGCCGTCCCGCCAGCGGATTTCGGCCCACCGCCTCCACCCCGCTCTTGGCCACCCGGCCGAAATACCAAAAGCCCAAAATAAAGGCCGCTGAGGCGATTGTGGCCGCCAGCACATAGCGCAGGGAGGCCAGCGGCGTTAAGGTCGGCGCCAAAATCGCGTCCTTAATCGTCTCCAATAAATTTCCCCCTTTGTTTTGCAATGTCACAAACGCCTGCTTAGCCCCAATCGCCACCATAATTTTGCTGTCTGCCCCCGCGTCGGCGTCTTCCAAAGCCGTACCTATCACATATCCGGATTTCGCCGCCTTCTGTCCCACTCCGGGAATGGCCGAACTGGTGACATAATCCCCTTTTTTAATCTGCCCGCCGGCCTCGTTCACCCGCACATAAGCCTTGCCGGAAGTAGCTATGGTTTTGGCATTCGTCAGGCTCAAGTTCTCCAATGCCAAGGCCGGCTCCGCTACATACACCCCGTAAATATTTCCGTCATAGGCTGTATTGCAGCGTTTAATCTCACCCACATAGCTACACACCACATCCCCATCTACCACCTCCCCTGTTACCGAAATAGCCACCGCCACTCCCTGCCCGACCGATTGAGCTCTCACAGGAGCGGCTGCTATCAAGAAAAGAACGAGCAGGAGAAACATAACTTTATTCTACATCATCTCCGCCCGCTTGCCCGCCAACTTGTCAACTTGTGACCCCTTACAAATTTTGACGGTCGTGTAAATTTGTAAGAATCCACTTTCTCTTCTCACATATGTTCCAAAGCCTTAATTCCCAGCATCTCCAGCCCCATTTTTAAGACTTGCCCCACGGCCTCCGTCAAAGCCAGCCGAAAGTCCCGACTCCCTATATCACCCTCTCCCTTCGGCCTGCCTGCCGGCAAGGCAGGGTTTCCCCCTCTTAATTTAAGAGGGGGATCAAAGGGGGTGATATTTAATATTCTATGTTTATTGTAAAACGTATTAAACCTCTGGGCCAGTTCATAGATAAAATTGCAAATCAAATTCGGCGCCAGTTTCTCACCCGCCTCCTCTACCACCTCCGGCCAGCGGTAAATCCAACGCAGAACGGCGAGTTCCTCCTCGTTTAGTGCTAAGTGCTTAGTGCTAGGTGCTAGGTTCTTAGCCCTTAGCCCTTGGCCCTTAGCCCTAACCAGTACACTTTGCGCTCGCGCATACGTATATTGAAGGTATGGCCCGGAATTGCCCTGCAAAACCATAACTTTCTCCCAGTCAAAGACAATGTCACTCTGAACATTATGCGACAGGTCAAAATACTTAATGGCCCCAATCCCCACCGCCGGATTATTCCGGGCTCTGGTTATAGCTTCCCGCAGCACTTCTTCCAAATTCACCGTGCTCCCCGTCCTGGTTCTAAACTTTTTTCCGTTTTCCGCAAGATATAATCCGTGTTTCGTATGTATCAAACTACACCCTTCTCTAACATAGCCTAACATCCGGGCGGCGGCAAAAACTTGCTGGAAATGTAGTGTCTGCTCCGCCCCCACTTCGTATATAATCAAGTCCGGATCCCATTTATCTTTGCGAAATTTCAGAGTCGCCAGATCCCGCGTGGCGTAAGTAGTCCCCCCGTCGGACTTTAAAAGCATCAGAGGCGGGTGGCCGGGAATATCAATCACCAATGCCCCCTGGCTTTTTCTGGCGATAGTTTTGGCATCGGCCACCACCTCCTGCATCAGGCTCTCGTAAAACGATTCCCCGTACGCGTTATCAATCTTTACCTCCAATAATTTATATATCCTCGCGAATTCCCGCACGGATATTTGAACGCATTTCTCCCATAATTTCCGCGCCAATTTATCGCCGTCTTCCAGCCTCTTAAACCATTTCCGTGCCTGCTTGTCATCTTCTGATATCTTGTGATAGCGTACGTACAGCTTTTCCAAATCCTCAACGCACAAGGTTGCACCTTGTGCGTTTAGCTTCTCCCGATCCAGCATATATAATAATTTGCCAAATTGAGTGCCCCAGTCCCCCAAGTGATTGTCCCCGATCACTTCATATCCCAAGCTTTTATAGATGTTATACAGGGCCTGGCCGATAATTGTCGAGCGTAAATGGCCAATCCCAAAAGTCTTGGCGATATTCGGGCTGGAATATTCCACCATCACCCTGCCTGTTTTTTTATTTAGCACCGGAAACATTTGACTGATAAGATATTCAACTTTCAGCCTGATATTGATAAAACCCTTCCCTACAACCTCAATCTGCTCAATTAGTTTATTTAGCTCACTTTGCTTAATCTGTTTAATTAGCTTTTCTGCTTCCTCTGGCGACTCCGCAAATACAGAATAGTCTCCCCACTCCTCCCGCACCGGATGTTCCAGCTTCGAACCCAATATTTGTTCCAATTTCTTCCTAATCAGCATGCTTTTATTGTAACACAAACAAAAAGTACTCAATTTTCGGCTAAATGACTATTGACACTTATATTAATATACGTCATAAATAATTAAGCTGATAAAACTTGATAAAACAGCCTTAAAATGTACACTGTTGCCCAAGCTGCCCAAATTCTAGGAGTCGCCGCCGTCACTCTCCGTCTCTGGGAACGCCAAGGCAAAATCACTTCAAACCGGACCATCGGCGGCCAAAGGAGATACTCCGAAGAGGATATTCAGCGCATCCGAAACCTGATAAACCTGCCCCGGATCCAATCCCCGGCCACACCTCCGGTGCCCCGGCCCAAACCTCATCTCACTCTCCCTCAAAAACGCGTTTTACTGGGCACCGCCGCCGCCCTGATAATTTCCGCGGCCGGCTTTGTTGCGGCTAAATCCGACCTTCTCTCCAATATCACCCCCTTTAATCCCCCTCTTAAATTAAGAGAGGGGGTAGGGGGTGAGTTATGGTCGTTCTTCCAACGTCCCTCATCAGCTTCCATCGCTCTATCCGATTCCATCCGCGGCACTGTCCTGGCTTCCCAAACCCGCTTTGAAGACTTGCTTTTCAAAGTCAATATCCCGGCCGAATTCGCCCGGGATATCAAGGCTCCCAACATTCTCTACGGCCTCAAAGCCGGAGACGGAATTGATATTTCTGCCGGACAAACTCCTACTATCAGTACCAATCTGCAAACTTTCAAAACCGTCAAAGTGGGCGGTACAAATATTTCAGCCGGATCAAAAGCCGATACTCTGGAACTAGCCGCCGGAAGCAATGTGACTCTTTCTACCTCGGACAAAAAGATCACCATCGCTGCCTCTGCCACAGACGTTACTACCTCAGGCTGGACTGATGATGGAACAATACTTAGATTAACTACCGTCGGGGATATTGTAGCCATCGGGGCCGCCTCCGGCGCCGCCAAACTTAACATCAACGCCGATGATCTGCGGGATTTAATTACCGCATCCCAAGCCGGCAGCCTCAAATTCCGCCTCACCAATGCGGGAATCATCGACACCGGAACTTGGAATGGTTCAGTTATCGGTCCGGCGTATGGCGGCACCGGAATAGCCAACAACGCCGCATCCACTCTCACTCTTTCTGGCAACTACGCCACCACCCTGACTCTCACCGGCACCACCGGCATCACTCTCCCCACTTCCGGCACCCTCTACGGCACTGCCACTGATTCAATTACTTCGTCTCAACTGCTAACCTCTCTGTCCGATGAAACCGGCACCGGAGTGGCCGTCTTTGGCACTTCCCCGACCATCACCACCAGCATTACCACTCCCTCCACCACCTTCGCTCTGGTCAACACCACTGCCACCACCGTCAACTTTGCCGGTGCCGCTACCAGTCTCAACCTGGGCGCCGCCACCGGGACAACGACCATAAATAATGCCGCCTCCATCTCCGGCGCTCTGACTCTCTTTGGAACCCCAACTTTGCAAGGCACGGCCTTGCAAACCCTGACTCTGGGAGGTACAACCACTGGAAATATAGTTATCGACTCAGGATCTAGTGTCATTAATCTTCCTGACTTGACAGCCTCCAGAGCAGTGTTTACTGATTCTTCTTCTAATCTTTCTTCTACGGCAGCTTCAGCTGCTCTACTTAATTCTTTGTCCGATGAAACCGGCACCGGAGTCGCGGTTTTTGGCACCTCACCCACTCTAACCACTCCGGTCATCTCTCAAATCGTCAACACCGGCACCTTAACTCTGCCCACTTCCACCGATACCCTGGTCGGCCGGGCCACCACCGATACTCTGACCAATAAAACCTGGAACGGCAATACTATTGGAGCCATTTACGGCGGCACCGGCCAATCTACCTGGACCACCGGCGATCTTCTGTACGCCTCCGGTACCAACGCCCTGTCCAAACTAGGCATCGGCTCAGACGGTCAAGCCCTGACCGTCTCCTCCGGCGTACCCATCTGGGCCGGCGGCAGCGGATCCGGAACTGTCGGCTGGTGGCAAAGAAACTTGGGAGTGCTGGCTCCCACCAACATCACTGATGATTTGGCCGTCGGCGGCACTGCCACCTCCAGTGCCAAATTCCAGATCTTTGGAGCTTCGGGCAATGCTACCACCAGCGGTACATTAACCTTTAATGCCGGCAATCAAATTCAAACCACCAAAAATGAAACTTTGACTATAGGTGGCTCGACCACCGGCAACATAGTCCTAGCTGACTCCATCTCCGGCGACATCACCTTCTTAGACGACGTAGCTATTAACGGCGGAGACCTGACCACCACCCAAACCACGGCTACGCTTTTTAATACCACTGCCACCACGGTTAACCTGGCCGGGGCCGGGACCACTATCACCATCGGCGCCGCAACCGGAACTACTACAATCAATAACTCTTTATCTGTTTTGGGATCATTCACTCTGGGAGACAATGGCGACACTGGTTCAATCAACACCTCAGATTGGGATATTTCTACCACGGGTGACCTGACCGGTATTGGCGGGATTACTGCCAATGGAGCCATCGCCTTCTCCCCTACCTCGACCAGCGATATTACCTTTACCACCGACGCCGACTCGACCTTTGTCGTCTCCGGCTTGTCCACTACCAGTGGAAGTGGTCTATGTTTAGACGCATCCAACAATGTGATCATCTGTTCCAGCGGATCGGGATCTTCCCTTTGGACTCTAAGCGGATCGACTATCTACCCAAATCTGGCTTCTTACGACGCCCTGGTTGGCTCAATCACCGCAGGAGACGGAGTGGGTAAATTTACAGTTTCAGGAGCCAAAACTGGCAAGGCCTTGGTCGTTCTAAATGAAACCGGCGATCAGGCCATTTGGACCGCCTCTGCTTCGGGAACAACGGTGGCCAATCTGGACAGAAGCGGCAATTTAGCTGTCGAAGGCACAATCTCAGATCTAGGAGGAGCGACCCTAGTGGTAGCCGACGACCTGCAAATCAACGAGGGAGATTTACTGACCGACGACACCACCTTTAACCTGATCAACGCCACGGCCACGACTCTAAATATCGGAGGTGCGGCGACGACAATCTCTCTGGGCGCCTCCACCGGCACCACCACGATCAACAACTCGGCCACGGTCACCGGAGACTTGGGCGTCAACGGCGGAGACATCACCTCCTCGGCTACATCATTTAACCTCCTCCAGTCAACCGTGACCACTCTTAATCTCGGCGGTGCGGCCACGACGCTCAGCATTGGAGCAAGCACGGGCACCACTACCATCAATAACGCCAATACTGTTATCTCAGGAGACTTGGCCGTCAACGGGGGCGACCTCACTACCACGGCCACAACTTTCAATCTGGTCAACGCCACGGCAACTACCTTAAACATCGGCGGTGCTGCGACTACGCTCAGCATTGGTGCCACCACCGGCACAACTACCATCGCCAATGATTTGACTATTGGCAATGCTATTACCGACGCCATTACCTTTACCGGTCGGGTGGCTGCCGACTCAGATCTTATTCCCATTGGCACTACCGGAACAAACGATTTAGGTTCTTCCTCCCTACCCTGGGACAACCTCTACGTCACCGGCGTCACCGCGGCTGGTGATATCTCTTTTGCCCCCACCGGAACCTTTGATGTCACCTTCACCACCGATTCGGATAGCACTGTTATCTTCAATGGCCTAGCCACCTCCACCGGTTCAGGTTTGTGTCTAGACGGCTCCAACAACATCATTGTCTGTTCGGCTGGCTCTGGTTCATCACTTTGGACCTTAAGTGGCTCGACGGTCTACGCAAATTCGGCCGCTTACAATATTCTCATCGGCTCCACTAGTACCTCCGATGATATTGGTAAGCTCACCGTCTCCGGAGCCAAGACCGGCAAAGCTTTGGCAGTTCTGAATGAAACCGGGGATCAAAACGTCTTGGAGGCTTCGGCTTCGGGTGTCCCGGTGCTGTCCATTACCAGAACCGGAAACATTGTCTTCGAGGGAACCACCAACAACGACTTTGAAACCACCCTTTCTTTGACCGACCCCTCGGCGGATCGCACGATTACACTACCTAATGCTACCGGCACGGTCTGTCTGGATTCGGATAACTGTACTGGAGGCACTGCCGGCCCCTGGGGTGAAGCCTCCGGAGTGGTTTTCTTGGACACCTCGACCAACAATGTCAATGTCGGCGGCTCAGCCAACTTGGGCAAACTGGCGATTGACGGCGACACCGACGAAATCCAGTTTTTAATTCAAGGCAATTCAACTCAAACCGCCAATCTGCTCACTTTGGAAAATTCGAGCGGGACTGACCAGAGTTGGTTTGACGAATCAGCCAATTTGCGCATCGGCGCATCGGCGGCAGACACTGGCTTAGTCAACGTTACCGGGGCCTTTACTGGCAAGGCCCTCCTGATTCTAAATGAGACCGGCGATCAGGCTATCTGGACAGCCTCGGCCTCGGGGACAACCGTCGCCACACTCGGTCGGACTGGAAATCTAAGCTTAACCGTCTCCAGCTCGTCCAACGCAGACATCAATCTTTCATCAACCGGTGACTTTACCGTCTCGGATGCGGGTGTAGCATTTGCCACTTTTTCTGATACTGGCTACTTAGACTTAGACTCCCTGCGTCTGGACGGCACCACCATCGGCCTAACCACCGACACCGATCTGTTATCCCTGGCCGCTAATGAGCTGACCGTCAACGGCTCAATTGTGGCTACTGCCGATGTTGCCGTCAATGGCGGAGATTTAACCTCTTCAGCCACCACTTTCAATCTTCTTAATGCCACCGTAACCACGCTTAACTTAGGTGGTGCGGCGACGACAGTTTCTCTGGGAGCTGCAACCGGCACGACTACGGTCAATAACACTCTTTCCATTACCGGCACTTTAGACGCCAATGGCATCGCCGACATTGGAGACGGCGGAGATGCAATTACTCTTTCCGGAACCACCATTACCCTGACTGCCAACACTGCCGGAAATGATATCACTTTAAATCTCGTCGACAACAACACCGATGCTCTGGATATTCAGGAAAGCACTAATAACTATATCAATGTCAATACGACTAACTCCAGCGAGAACATCTCCTTTGGTAATGCTACTACCAATCCCTCATTTTCCTTCTTGGGGAGCGGCACAACAACGTTTACGGGAGATATTGCCGTTAACGGGGATGACATAACCAGCGATGCCGACTTGACCATCAATCCTGCCGGAGGGGATATCCTGATCGACGACCGGGTGACCATTGGCTCAACGACGGCCGGGGTGGGAAAGCTGACGGTAACCGGAGCAGAAATTGGTAAAGCCCTGCTCATCTTGAATGAAACCGGTGATCAGAATATCCTGACGGCTTCAGCGGCTGGGGTAACTAAGTTCACCATCGCCAACTCCGGTAACATTACTGCAACAGGTACCGTCTCTGGCCTGACTGGTATTTCTTCATCGGGGACTACTACTCTGTCAGGGTTGACCGCTTCTCGGGTCGTGTTTACTGACGCTTCCTCTAATCTAGCCACCATTGGAGCTTCAGCTGATCTGCTCAATGCTTTAAGCGATGAGACCGGCACCGGAGTGGCCGTCTTTGCCACTTCCCCCACTCTGACCACTCCCCGCTTTGCCGACTTGGGATATCTGGCCGACTCTTCCGGAAATGAGCTCCTCATCCTTGATTCCGTGGCCTCCGCCGTCAACGAACTCACTCTGGCCAATGCCGCCGCCGGCAATGGCGTCACTCTGGCCGCGACCGGCGGCGACTCCGCCGTGGCTTTGTCGATAGACGCCAAAGGCACTGGCGCCCTCAATCTCAACAACACCGCTACCGGGGATATTCTCATTGGTGGAGGATCTGCTTCCACCGGCTGTACCATTACCAATTCCACCGGAGCCTTGGCTTGTGCCGGCACCATCAACGGCGCCACCATCTCTTCCGGCGCCTGGAACGGCTCGGTCATTGGTCCGGCGTATGGAGGCACCGGAATTGCCAACAACGCCGCTTCCACTCTGACCATTTCCGGCAACTTTGCCACTACACTCACCGTTTCCGGTACCACCGGCGTCACTCTCCCCACTTCCGGCACCCTCTACGGCACTGCCACTGATTCAATTACTTCATCTCAACTGCTGACCTCATTAAGTGATGAGACCGGATCTGGAGTAGCAGTCTTTGGAACATCACCTGCGATAACCACCAGCTTGACCACTCCCTCCACCACTTTTGCCCTGGTCAACACCACTGCCACCACCGTCAACTTTGCCGGCGCGGCTACGGCTCTCAACCTGGGGGCCGCCACCGGCACTACCACCATCAACAACGCCAATACCGTCGTCTCCGGTGATTTGGCCGTCAATGGAGCCGACGTCACCTCAACTGCCACTACCGTCAATCTATTTAACTCTACAGTCACCACTTTAAACCTGGGAGGAGCCGCCACCACCAATCTCAACGCCGTCACTCTCTCCGGCCACCTGACTCTCTCCTCCGACGCCTCCGAAGGTCTGTCCGGTGGAGGCTTGACGGATTGTGATACCGCTGCTACTTCAAAACTGTTGTGGGACACAACCACCAACAAATTCTCCTGTGGCACTGATCAAAACTCCGGCGGCGGCGGCTCCTCCAACTGGCGTATCACTAACGGAGCCTTGTCCCCCATTAACGATACTCTGGATGTCCTAATTGGAAATAGTGCTTCTGCCTCGGCCAAATTCGCCTTCTTAAACGTCAACTCCGGCACGCCCACCGCTTCTGTGTCGGGCAATCTGACTTTAGACGCCGCCGGGGTCATCGCCACTACCAAGAAACAGACTCTGACTATCGGGGATGCTAATACCGGCAATATCGCCATTGGCCCCAACTCCAACAGCACCACTATCGGCAACTCCACCACCTCCACTGCCCTCAACTTCACCTCCGGCACTGGCTCCCAGACTTTTGCTTCCTCTGTTGCCACCACCGGCACCACCTCCTCTGCCTGGGTGTTTACAGGCAACTCTTTAACCTCCGGCACCGGCGCCTACATCAACTCCTCCTCTCTTACTACCGGCACGCTCTTTAACTTGGCCACTACCGCCACATCACTCACTTCGGGGAGTCTGGCTGTTTTCGACTGGTCACCCGGATCCGCCACCACCGCCACCGGGGATCTATTTAAGATCAATATCGGCACCAACGGCACCACTACCGGAGACCTGTTTGTAGTTGGAGACGCCGGCAGTGATCTGTTCTCTGTCTCCGAAACGGCCATTACTTCGTCACTCCCCCACAGTTTCACCGCCGCCGGCGACGTGTCTGTTGCCTATGACTTGCTCTTTACCAACCAAACCGCCAGTTACATCAAATCTAATGCCCCCTTATATATAGAGGCTGGAGAAAGTTTTGAAAACAATAACTTGACGCTTAGAACTTATGGGACGGGCCAAGTAGTTACTGATAGCTCATTCAATGGGACAAACATCACCAGCCGGGACGATGAAACCGCGGCCTCGACTAACACTATCACCGGCCGGGGCATGGTCTACTATCTACATGCGGATAGCAATACTACTGACTTAGACTTTACCACCACTTACAATGTCACCGGCGTGCCAGATACTTTTGGCACAGTGATGTTTATCAACTCGGTAGCCGAAAAGGGCATCAGTACTGGGTCCAGGACCCACACCGTGACCGTGCAGATCAACGGCACTCAAGTCAGCTCCGTGCCTACAGCAACCGGAACCGCCGCCTCCACGGTTAAAGAAAGCTACACCATCGTCAGAAGTTACGATGGCTGGAAGATCGTGGGCTCTACCGGCAGCTCGGATTCTGCTGACTACTCCGAGCAATTCTTAAGAGCCGACGACGTTGAATCGGCAGAAGTAGTGGCTCTCGGTGCCAGTGAAGCGCTGAAGGTAGAACGGGGTTCGACTGCTAACGTTGATCGGGTAATCGGCGTCACCTCCACCAGTCCCGCCTTTACCATCGGTGAAGAATTTGACACCACCACCGGCAAAATCCCCGTGGCCCTAGCTGGCCGGACCCCGGTCAAAATCTCCGCTTCGTCAGCCCCGATCCAGATTGGTGATACTCTCACCGCCAGCCAGGAACCTGGCAAAGCCACTAAAGCTACCCGTCCTGGTCGCACCATTGGCAAAGCTCTGGAGAGTTGGACGCCCAACTCCGGTAAAGACCGGATATTGATGTTTATTGCCAACTCTTGGTCTGACCCCGGACAGTTCTTGGCTTTCGATGAAAGTGGCAACCTGACTGTTTCCGGTACTATCACGGCGCAAAATGTAGTTGTCAAAGACAATCCCGTGGACACTCTGGCCCCTGAAATCGCCAATTTGAGGACTGACATTGCCAGCATTTCCGCCGAACTGGCCCAGCTAAAATTAAATACCTCACCCCTTTCGTTCCCCTCTCCTATAATAGGAGAGGGGTCAGGGGGAGAGATATGGGTGTACGCTACCGAGTCTGGCAAATTAACTTCTATTTTTGATACCCAAGTTCCCTCACTCACCATTACCGGCAAACTGCAGGTCGGTCTCCTGTCTTTTGACGACCTGGAAGCCTCCATTTCCTCTCTGACCGGCACCATCACCGTCAAAGGCGACCTAGCCGTCAGCGGATCTATCAAAGTTTTGGGGGCCTCTGCCGGCAAAGCCATTATTCCAGCTGGAAGTTTGGATCTCAGTATCGACAATTCCCTGGCCTCCACTACTTCCGCCATTTTCGTTACTCCCGAAGATCCTGTTGCTGTCTCCGGCCAATCCACTCAATCCGGTCAACTTACGGTCCGCATCCCCCAAGCGTTATCTACTGATCTCAAATTCCAATGGTGGATTGTTAACTAATATGACTACCGATACCAATAAAAATTATAACGATTATAAAATTTATATGAGGACCCCCGAAGAAGCCGCCAACGCCATGATCATCCTCATCAACCAGACCAATTCACTCCTAGACCAAAAACTGCGCTGGACCGAGGAACAATGAAAACCTCTTCAAAAAGCGTTTACAATACAAAAATGAAAACTAAAAAAACCAAAAACCATACAAAAATTATAAAGCTTATAACCTTTATAATCGTTATAGCCGCCGCGTTCGCGGCAACTGCGGTCTGGTTCACCCGCCCCGCCTTGGCCGCCTGGTTTGACGATACTTATTCATATAGACTCAAATTTACCTTTACCCACAACGCTGATATCGCTGCCGAGAGATCGGTTACTTTCACCCTGGATACGGCAGAGCTGATCGCCGCCAGCATTATGCAATCCGATTGTGACGACACCAGATTCACCGACGGCAACGGCAAACCTCTTCTTTACGATCTCACCGGTACCTGCAACAACGCCGCCACTACCTATGAAGTTATCTTTCCCTCAATAGTTAACGGTACCAACCTGGCATATGTGTATTACGGCAATCCCAGTGCTGCCAATGCCGAAATTGTCTCCACGAGCTATACAGCCCTTACTCCATCCGGCGGAGATCCTTCAAACACCGCTCCTACCGCCAGCGACGAACAAGGCCCCGCCCCCATCTCCTACTGGAACTTCGACGAGGCCCAAGGCTCAACCGCCAACGACTACTCCACCGGATCCAATAACGATTTAACTATCACCAATGCCGTCTGGAAAACCGGCGACCTGTGCGTCTCCGGCAACTGCCTGTATTTTGACGGCAGTACCGACTACGCCACCAAATCCTACTCTTCGGATACCGAACTTCTCCCCGGCACGGGATCCTTTACTATCTCTGCCTGGCTCAAACACACCAGTACCGCCGGGGCCGATACCGCTATCTCCCGCGTCGACGCGGTCAACGGGGTGGGTTGGAAAGTGTACATGGACTCGTCAGGTTATCTCTGTTTTGGCATCGACGCGGTGGCCGGAACATTTCCCAATGACTCGGCTTGTTCCACTACGAGCTACGCTGATTCGAAGTGGCACTATGTGACTGCAGTCAAATCCACCACCTCCAGTATTACCATTTATATCGACGGCGCCCAAATCGCCCAGGATGCCAGTATTACCGCCACCACCATAGACGGCACCAACGCTCCTATGACGGTTGGCAATGACTTTGACAACGGCACCAACGGCTGGAACGGCTTCATCGACGAAGTCAAATACTACAACTTCGCCAAAACTGTTGCCCAAATCGCCGCCGAATTCGCCTCCCGCGGTACCGCCAAAGGCGCCGCCGCCCAATTCGGCCCCGACACCAACAAATCGCTTTCCACTGGCCTCGTCGGCTGGTGGAAGATGGACGAGACAGACTGGACCAACGACTGTTCAACTAATTCAATCACAGACTCATCGGGTAACGGTTATAGTGGTAAATCCTGCCCCTCCACTACCGGTCCGGATCCAGCCAGCGCCAAATTTGGCAATGGAGGAAATTTCGACGGCTCAAACGACTATATCGACATCTCCACCTCTTTCTCCGTACCTTCACTAGAGGGCACCTCCTCCGTCTGGGTTTACCCTACCTCAGCTACGGGCTACGACATACTTTCAGCCGGTGTGACCACTAATGACTTCAGATTAAGTCCGGTGAACAATTTATATGGCTTCTTCATCTCCTCCGAGTACCGAGTAAGCTACGCAACCGACCCGGCCCTCAATACCTGGACCTTGGTTACTCTAACCTGGGACCAAAAGGCCGGCTCCATCCTTTATTTTAACGGGGAACGAGTTGCCTCAAATTCATCCCCGCCTCCCACCTTTAACCAAACCGGACTCAAAATCGGCAGCAACACCGCTGGCGGTGAAGTCATTACTGGCAAAGAAGACGAGGTCAGATTTTACAACCGCGCCCTGTCCCCCGCCGAAGTCTCCGCCCTCTACAACTGGGCCCCAGGACCAGTCGGATGGTGGAAGTTGGATGAAAACACCGGAACCTCGATCTCTGATAGTTCCGGAAACGGCAATAGCATGGTTATGCAAGGATCTCTGAGTTCTAGCGATTGGTCCAGCTGTAGGTATGGGAGCTGTCTTAAATTTGATGGCACCAATGCCTCGGCTGAGCTGGATCCATCAGTGACGTTGTTCGACGACTTACCTCAATTGACAGCTACCGCCTGGATATACAATACCGGCGATCCCACCCCTGGGACAACGATGCGCATCGTCAGCAATCAGAAAGGCGGCAATAACACCGGCTGGCACTTAGCATGGGATACCTTTGGCCGCATCCGGCTCGATGCGGATTATACAACCACAGATCTGATATCCAGACACTCCGCTTTGAATGCCAACACGTGGTATTTCGTGGCTGTCACGTGGGACGGTACCAAAACTGCCACAACTGCAGTTCATTTATATGTCGACGGAGTCGAACCAGCAGTCTATGCCCAACAACAAGATGCGGTTGGCGATAGAGTTTCCGACGCCAGCGCTACTCAAGAACTCGCGATCGGTGCCTCCCCCACGAGCACTGGAGAATTCAGTGGCCTCATCGACGACGTGCGTGTATACAATTATGTGCGCACCCCCAAGCAAATCATTGAAGATATGAATGCCGGCCACCCGGCGGGAGGCAGCCCCATCTCCTCCCCCATTATCCACTGGAAAATGGATGAACAAAACGGCAGCACCCTCAACAACACCAACTCCCAGCAATCTTCCCTCACCGGCACAACTTCCAGTACCGGCTGGCGACTGGAAAACAGTGCTAGCGGCGGCTGCAAGCTCAATGGTTGCCTGGACTTCAACGCCCAGGCGGATTCAGTCACCGGAGGCGACCCTGCCCTCTTTGACTCCTTAACCGGTATGACGCTCTCTTTCTGGATCAACCCCCAGACGCTCTCGGTAGACGACACCATCATTTCCAAATCCGATCTGTCCGCCACCAACCACTCATTCTTAGTCCGCACCGACTCGACCAATTCGGACGAAATCAGGGTGTATATCGGTGACAACGCCGACAGCGGCGACTTCTACACCACCAATAATTTAGACCTGACGGCCGCCGCCACATACGCCAATTGGCAGCAGGTCACCATTGTCTACGAAGGCACCGCAGCCGCCGCTGATCGGGTCAAAGTCTACAAAGGCGGAAGGGTGGTCGGCGGTTCGGTTACCAACACCATCCCCACGTCCATGGATTCTGCCTCCACCACGGCGTTCCGGCTTGGAGACTCGGACGTCACCGGTTCCGAAGGACTCATAACCTATATGGACGAAGTCAAAATTTATAACTTTGCTCTATCCCCCTCGGAAATCCTCATCGACGCCAACGCCGGCTCCGCTGCGGCCTTAGGCGGGGTCTTAGGCACCCACGACTCCGAAGGCTTCGGCGGCGACCCGCCGGTGGGGTGGTGGAAGATGGATGAGAATACAGGTACATCAACAACTTATGATACATCTGGAAATGGTCGCAATGGAACTTTGACAAATATTGAAAATGCAGATTGGACGCCAGGTAAAATAGGTTCAACCTTGCAGCTTGACGGCAGTAATAAATATATCGATATTGGCACCGGTCCAACCAGCGTAAAATCAATTGAGTTCTGGGTAAAGCCGGTAACGACAACCGAATATTTCGTCAACCTAACCAGTACGACCGATTACATCTGGGCAAGCTCTGGAACAGTTACTGCCACGGGTTTAACTAGCCCAACTATCTATGTCAATGGTGTTGTTTCATCAACAATTTCTGCAGGTTCATGGCAACATGTTGTAGTCACAACTGGCACTGCCGAAAATGCCAGCAATCTTGACATCGGAAGAACTCAAGACGCAAACTATCTGGAAGGAACAATCGACAATGTAAGACTTTACGATTATGCTCTTTCTCAAGCTCAAGTTGCATGGAGCTTCAACCGTGGCGTGCCGGTGGCCTGGTACAAATTCGACGAATGTTCCGGAGCTACCGCCTACAACGCCGCCCTCAACTCAAACGGCCAGGCTGCCGGCATGAACGGGACAATCACTCCCGGATCCTTGGGCAATACCACCGTCGGATCTTGTGGTTCCGGCACGAGTACAGAAATGTGGAATGACGGCACCACCGGAAAATACAATTCTGCTCTTGGATTTGACGGCGCTGATGACTACATTACGGTTACCAACTCAAATCCCATCGACCAAAACACGGGGCTGGTCAATGGCGTGACCGCTTCTGCCTGGATTTATGCAAATAATGCCGGAGAAGGCACGGGTGGACGGATATTGACCAAAAATGCGGCCACCTGGTGCCGTGTCGATACTCTTTCCGGCAGTAATCTCGATGTTCAATGTAGTTTGGATTTGGCCACTGATGCCACCCTCAACATCTCTGCCGCCGTAACCACCGGCACCTGGAACCACGTGGTTATGACCTGGACCAACGATGCCGATGATGAAATTACTATTTGGGTGAACGGCAAAAATGTGGGGTCTTCTGCAGACGGCGTCGGGGATCCTTCCGCTGACACTGCCAATCTTATTATCGGCAACGATAGCACTTCCGGTACAGCCACCTTCGACGGCCTTATCGACAATGTTCAGATTTATCCCTACGAAATGACCTCCGCCCAAATCCAACGCCTGTACAACGAAGGAAGCGCCGTGAGATTCGGCCCGGCTTCGGGATCACCATGAGAAAGTTAATTGGTGGATCGTTAATTAGAAATTAGAGGAACCACAGAGGAACCACAAAATTTATGAGCGAAAATGATAAATTGGCAATTCGAGAAAAACTATTTTCCCTTCTTAAACAACTTAATAGCTTAATCTCATACTATCGCCGATAACCCCTAATATCTAGTATCTAATTTCTAATTTCTAACCCACCACTTGAGGCCGTCGCTTACCACTTCCACCGTCCCGTCCCGGTCCGTGCGCAGAACCTTCGCCCCTATATCTTGCAAAAGCCGCAGGGCCTCCGGCGCCGGATGGCCATAAGAGTTGCGCCGGCCCGCCGAGATTATGGCCAGCTGGGGCCGGACCGCCTCCAGCCACTCACGGGTCATGCCGTATTTACTGCCGTGATGCGGCACTTTGAGGACGTCTGCCGCCTGGCTCTCCGGCAACAATCCAGTATTTACATCCCCGGTCAACCAGACTCTAAAATTTCCATAAGTCAGTAAGCCCACCCGGCTATTGTTATTTTCATCCTCCATCACTTCCCCTCTCGGCGGCCACACTAACCTCAACATTATTTCTCCCGCCTTCACTACATCTCCGGCATAATTATTTTTACCAACAAACTGTAATATAGTATATCGTTTACGCACATTTGCCAATCCCCCTGTGTGATCCATGTGATCATGCGTAGATACCACCACCTCAATTCTATGATCATAAAAGGGCATGTGCTCGCCCAGACACTTTAATACCGAGGAATTAGGCCCGCCGTCCACCAGCATTTGTGTCGTCTTGTAAGTCACCAAAATAGCATCTCCCTGCCCCACATCGCACACTACCAAATGTAATTTGTTATCCGGCAAAGCCAATACCGCTAACCAGATGGCTGCCGCCGCCAAGGCCAGTATTTTATACATATCGCCAACACCAGATAATACACTGCTACCCAAGCCCAAGACATTTTCCCTACTTCCCAATTACTAATCGGCCAAGCCGCCACACTATTCACCACCCACAACTGGCCCCTCAACAAAGGCCAGGCCAAGTAATTTATGGGTCCCCACACCATTCCCGCCGCCGTAATTTGCATAATGGGCGGCACCGTCCACAACAGGGCCGCATTCACCAGCGGCGAAATGACGCTCAAATTACCGAAGTGGTGCAGGATCAGAGGGGTAGTCATGGCCTGGGCAGCCAAAGTCGTTTTCAGATCGGCACCCAGAACGGACAGGGTGGAACCTTGTCCGTTCGGACCCGGACGAGGTTCCACCCTATTCACCGGGGGTGATATAAAAAGAATTCCCCACGTCGCCGCAAACGACAGCTGGAAACCGATATCCGAAATCAATTTCGGATTCACAATCAACATGGCCGCTCCGGTTAATATTAACAGCCACTTGGCATCCCGCTGCCTTCCCAAAATCAATCCCACCATAGCCAGTATCGCCATAATTCCCGCACGTATAATCGACGGCTGCCAGCCGGCGATAGCCATATAAATGACCACTCCCACCACGGTCAACCCCAACGCCCACCGCCTGGATAACCATATCAAACTAGCGCTTAACATCCAACCGGTCACTAAAGTCACATTGTATCCCGACGCCGCTACTATATGTAAGAGGCCCACCCGCCGGTAGGCCTCTTTTGTCCGGTAGCTTAACCCGCTGCTCCCGCCCCACAACATGCCCCCGGCCAACACCCCCGCGTCTCCCGGCAGCCACCTTTCGGTTCGCAGTATGGCCCAATTCCGCCAACTTTCGGCATTCAGCAC
>Ga0209727_1000272_pt1 | contig 63063 bp, 85 predicted proteins | sample RifGroC1_FD_183995 | JGI IMG/M metagenome (GOLD analysis project Ga0209727, IMG submission 183995) | Groundwater microbial communities from Rifle, Colorado, USA - Groundwater C1 (SPAdes) (version 2) | ecosystem: Environmental > Aquatic > Deep subsurface > Groundwater | place: Rifle, Colorado... | reverse complement strand
CAAAGCGCAGATGCTGGCTGACTTCCCCGAGAAGCTCGAAGTGATCGAGGACGTTGAGGCTTACACCAAGGAGAAGACCGCAAGGCTCGCTGCAGCGGCTGAAAAGTACATGCAGGAGATCCTGGCTCAGTATGAAGATCCTGCGAGCATCTTCAAATCTGATCCCATGACCAGCAAAGACTCTTTCGAGAAGGAAAAGGATTTCGAGCCCGAGACCAAAGAAGATGCCCTTGAGATTGAGACTCCGGAAGCCAAGCAGCCCAAAGGCAAAAGGAAATAATCCATGAGCTTTACCACGGTAGAAAATGTGAAGACCTTCCTGAACCAGGATGTACTCACCACGGGACAGACCAGCACCATCTCGGCGTTGATTCTGTTCATCGATGGGGTGATCAGCAACTACTGTGGCTGGGCGATGCTGGCTAAGGATTACACAGCGAAGAAGTTCAACGGCAATAGCGACACCGAATTGGACCTGGGCGTTTACCCAATTAACTCGGTTGAAGAAGTTCTGATCTACGAAGATTTGACCTACACCACGTTCGAGGATGTGACTTCCGATGTCACGGCAGCGGAGGACGAAGGAATCCTGCTCTTCAAAGACGGAAGCACCTTATTTACCTCGGGGAGGCGAAATGTCTCGATTACGTTCAATGCGGGGTTCGCTGAAGAAGAGATGCCGGACGACCTCAAGTATGCGGCATCTTACTTGGTCGCCATTGAGTATACCAAGATCGACAAAGAGACTTTGGGCGTATCGGCCCAGAAGTTCAACAACCTCGAAGAAAAGTTCGAAAGCGATGATCTTCCCATGCTGGTTAAAAGGGTTCTGGACCGCTATCGTAAAATTCTGGTGCTTTAAAAAGGAGGATCTTGGATGAGCAAATTTGCAGCAAGGTTATCCGCCAGAATCCTGAGAACTCGGACAGGGACGATTGATGGTGAGCCCCGGATCATAAATCTGGATCGCAACGAGAGCTTCTACGGCTACGTCGAGATCAACACCCAAGCCACCTCCCCTGTCGCCCGAATCAAGACTCACAAAGCCTGGTTCATGCCAGATGCTCCTGTCGGGGATGGGGAACTGATTCAGGACCGAGCAGACGATAAAAAGTACTTGGTCATGTCGCTGAAGAAGGAAGTGGATGGTGGGGTCTGCGCCTACATTGACGGCACGGTTTATTTTGTGAACGTCACCTGCAACATCGAGAGATTTTCTTCCTCAACCAGGAACTCCTTCGGCAGGGCTACAGAAGCTGAAGGCACCATCGTCGCCTACGACATCCCGATCATGACCTCCTCGATGAACATGAACGTCAACGAACAGAAGGACCAGAATCTGGCTCAGGAGAAGATCAAGGTCGTGATCCAGAGCAAGGTTGAGGCCCAGATAAATGACCGCCTGATTTGTAGTTCAGGCAGCGTGTACAAAGTCAACAGCATCAACCGGGACGACCTGGTTGGGCTTTGGGTCCTGCACGTAGACGTGGACGTGCGCTAATGATTACTTCGATCAAATTCAAACAATCCGATATGGACCGGATCACCCAAAAAATCAAGAAACTCGAATCCAACGTGATGGACATCAAGAAGCTCTACTTCGTGATCGAGCACTACGCAAGGGCGTACAGACATGGGGTGGTCAAGGCCATAGGGACTGTAGCAGCTTCGACGGACATGGAGGGAGGCGGGCACGCTTACCCGGTTATCTCCTTCATGGATTTGTCCGCTTCTCCTGTGGGAGGCTGGGAACCCCTCTCACCACAAGCAGTCAACAGCAAGATAAAGCGCGGAGGCAGGGTCACCTTTTGGTACCAGACTGGTACCACCTTCGATGCAGTCTCAGGTGCAACTCTAGTTGGCTCCTACAGCACCAACAGGACCGCTACGGTGTTCGCTGGGATTGATAGGGCGCGGGATGCAGAGGCGTACAAGCACGCGATCCTAACTGAGTTCGGAGGAGTGAACGAGAAGAACAAACGAGTTCCGGCCCGAGCCCTCTTCACAATCGCCAACGAACTTTTCAAAACCAAAAGAAACGAAATCGAGAAAGCGGTTATGACCGCAGTTTTAGAGGGCGTCAACTGGGGAGGGGCTAAATGACACTGACCGACGTAGAAGCGTCCTTCTTCCGGTACCTCTACGAGCAACTCGAAGTGCCATTTGGCATCCGAGTGTTCGAGGACATTACCTTGGAGGAATACGCAGATTTAGAAAAGTGGGTCGTCATCGAAACCCTGACCAACGTAACCGGCTACCAGCCGAAGCAATTATGGTTCCTCCACATGGCGACCCAAAACAACGGCAAGCAGTCGAAAGAGGTGCTGATCAGGTTGGTCGATCAGGTCATGCAGGTGGTCAACAAAGGGACGACCATTGTGGTCTACGACTACGATGACGGACAAGAAATAGGTGGGATGGAGGTTCAAGAAACTAGCCTCAGCCCTGTAATGCCCCACTTCAGCGGCGGGGCTTTTCGCAGCTTAACAGTCGGCGTAACTTACGCCGCTGAAAACAACTAAGGAGATGCACAAATGGCCGTATTAGGAAAAGATTATCAGCCGATTGTTAAAAATGTAGATGGCGTTTTGGCGGGAGTTGCGCAGGTCCGACTAGGTAAGTCGTCTTATCGCCGAGTCGGAACTGCTGCGGTGGGTACTCCGGCAGCAGCTTCTAAATCCGAAATCATCATTGATGAATCTGACGGAGTTACTCCTGTGGTTGCGCCCATCTCGGGGCTTCCATCTGACGTGGTTAACACTTGGGCGGGTCAGCCTGTAACCGTGATAGGCACATACACCGGTAGATACGATGGCTGCTTCATTGTCCGTGCTGGTGCTTACAACGACACACTCGGGGAGGTTCTGGCTGCTACTGGGAAGGTCGAAGTATTCGCCCCGAACGGATTCCGGACTCAGCTTACTCTCGTAGCTGGTGCCGTAGCAGCTACTGAGATCGACTTGAATGATGAGGTATCTGCTACCACGTCTGGCCTGAGTTTTGCTCTGAACTTCGGGGCATCCCCCACCACACAGGTAGGTGACACTTGGGTGGTTCCGGTTTGGTCTGGGGTTGCGATAGACAGAACCCAGACATGCATTGTTACCCCCTTCTCGATGTTCAGGGGTGCTAACGAGTCCGTAGGTGGTCTGACTGATGCAGCTTTCACCCCGAATATAGAAGCCATTGCCCAGCTTGAGTCAGGCTTCCCTGCTGTAGTAATGGACAGGATCGTGACCAAGACCAGTGGGCAAATCACGTTTGATGCTCAGGAATTCATAAACGAGCGGATTCAGATTATCAAGGACATGGTTTCTCAAATTATCAATAAGGCCAAACTGTCCGCGTGCCCTGTTGAGGTTGTTATGCGCAGTCGCGGTAACGTTCAGGTCTCCTTTTGGATTCCTAACGCGGGCATTACCAAAGGACCAACCTACAACCCCAAGAATGATTATTCGACATTCCCTTGGGAGATGGAAGCGATCAATCAGACGGAGGTTTCCAAGAATGGGGATTTCGCTGATCTGCCCTCTTCTGGGGACCCCGCTTCTCCGAAAGAGTACGAAACGTTCCAAGCGTGGTTGAGGAACATCCCGCTTTATAGCGAGTTGTATTACAAGCACTAAGTTATTGATTTACTTAAACTAATTCAGATGTGAATTTAAAATCAGAGGGCGAGGTTGATCTCAGCCTCGCCCTCTTGTTTCACGCGACATTCTCTTGGAGGAGAAATGGCTAAGGCTAAAGTAGAACCTAAAGAAACCTGGAAACAACTCTCGGACAGAAAATACCAACGACTCAACGCCGAAGGCGAGTGGGTCACCCTCGACGTTCCCTACGGCAAAATCGAGATGCTCCTCTCGGAGTTCCTCGGCAAGAATGGGATCATCGACCCGGCCACCGGGATCGTAAAAACCGACCTGATGACGCTCATATCCAACTTTGGGACCATCGGTGACATCATGCTGACCGAGTTTGATGAGCAGGGCAAAGTGAAGGCCCAAGGCAACGTCAAGAATCTCTCGATGACCGAAGTTCCTGCTCTCTTCACGATGGCGGTCCACATCATCGAAACTTTTATCAACGCGGTATCCTCGATGCAGGGAGCGGGGATGACCGCAGCGGAAAACGAGTAAGAAAAAAGGCTCCCGAGGAAGAAGACGATCCTCTCACCATCAACGACCTGCTTCATCTCCTCTCAGAATTCAACCCCCTCTCAGTCATCTACTACAAGTGGAATTACTCCTGGGACGAAATCAAACGACTTTACCAAGTCAAGACGAAGGATTGGGCTTCCAAAAGAAAGCTCGATTACGAGTTCCTGATCGACCTCGCAAGCGCAGCTTTGGGAGGCAAGAAAAAGGGGGAGGGAGAATACGGGCTGGACGAAGGAGATGGGTTGGATGAGATGACGCCTGAACAAGAGCAGGATTGGCGTGAGATTTTGGGTGATGCTGAGTTCGAGCGTCTGTACGGAAAATAAAGCAATCGGAATAGCGGGTTGAACTGGGTTAAGCCTCAAGTTTAACCCGCTATTTCCGTATGGAGAGCATTTATGTCGCAGAATGAAAAACTGGGAATTGAGATAGTTATTGATCTGAGTGGGGCTAAAAAACAACTCGAAGATCTGAATAAGATCCTAGCCAACGCAGGCAAGGGATTTAAAGCTGAAGATTTCGCCAAGTCGTTTGCGTCTGCTTTCGCGAAGGCGTTCAGTAATATCGAGAAGCAGGCTGCACAATCTGCTGAGAAGATCAGCAAGATCGCCAAGAAACTCGCTGACGCCAATGCCAACGGCCTAACCACAGGGGCTGAAGCACAATCAGCGATAAAACAGTCCACTTTCAACAAGCAGATGGCAGCGGCCTCCAAAACTATTCAGGATTATTCAAGGCTCGTCCTGAATGCTGATGGGGTTTTGGTGTCGTTTGTCAAGAACCAGAAGGAACTTGCGGCTGCTGCTGAACGTGCTGCGAAGGCTCTTGTTTCCCAGCAGCGCTCTCAAACCAAGGGCTTCGAGTACATTGACCCCGCAGATAAAAACAAGGGCTACTCCAGATCCTCAGTTATTAAGGACCAGAGCATTGCGTTTGACCAAGCGCTTATCGAGAAGGCCACCAGGGAATCCTCCGCAGCCAACAAAGCTCTCTCTGATACCAACAAAGCAGCGGCAGCTTCTGCGCGGGAAACTGCAAGAGCAGAACTCGACAGAGCCAGAGCCCACAGGGAAGCAGCTAGAGCAGCGAGGGAGGCCGAGAAGCCTACAGGAATCCTGGCTGTCTCCTTGAGCAAGCTGACCACCAGGATAGCCGAATTCTACACGATCCGAACTGCCTTATTTGCAGTAACGAACCAGATTCGTGAGGCAGTAGGCGCATCCATATCCTTGAATCAGTCGATGTACGACATCGCCGCTATTGCAGGGGCACCTGTGGACAGCGTGAACGTGTTCAGTGATGCCATTTTAACTATCGCCAAGAACTCCAGGTTCACCGCTGATGAAGTCTCTGGGCTCATGAAGGTGCTCGCTCAGGCAGGCGTGAAGATGGAGCAGTTGCCTGCAGTTTCCGCAGCGGTTGGCATGTTTGCTACAGCCACAGGCTCCAGCCCCGCAGTTTCCGCAGATCTCACCACCACCGCGATGAACGTGTTTGGGATCACAGCGGAAAATGTAGCGAAAATAACGAATTCGATGACAGCCGCCTTGAACGAGTCCAAACTCTCTACTGAAGGTTTGGCTACGGCTTTCAACTATCTGGCTCCTCAAGCCGCGCAATTAGGACTGTCCCTTGAGCAGACCCTCGGGATGATAGCAACCCAAGCCCAGGCGGGCATCAAGCCTTCTACGATTGGTACAGGCTTGTCCCAGTTGCTGAAGGACTTGGCTGCTCCTAAGCCTCGCCTCAAGAAACTTCTTGAAGTTTATGGGATCGACCAAGATTCCATCGACACGACCAAGCACACCCTGGACGAAGTAGCCGACGTATTCAAAAACCACAATGTCAAGGTTCAGGACCTCATGGCTGCAATGGACACTCGTGTGGGTCGTGCGATGATCACCTCCATAACCCTCGGGGGAGATGCGTTCCGCCTGATGACCGAGAACGTCACAGGCACCAACGCGACAATGATCGCCTTCGATAAATCCATGCAGGGCGCCCAAGCACGCCTCAACGTGATCAAGCAGACCTTCGCTAGCACGGTGGTAACTTTAGGACAAGGCGGTTTAGGTGGTGCTTTGTCAGCCATCACTGACGGGATTACTTCGTTCGTCAGAGGGCTAGAATCGGCTCCTGGGCAGATAATGCTGGTTGCTACTGGGGTTGGTACCCTAGTGCTGGCTATCAAGGCTCTGTCAGGCAGTTTGGCTCTTCTGGGTATAGCGGCGAGCGTAGGCCAGATTGGTTTGCTGCTTGGGGCTTTAACCCTGCTGGGTGCTGGAGTAGCAGCAGTCGGCAACCACCTCCACAAAGAGGAGGATGCACTCAAGGCCAGCAACGAAGCCTTGGTCAAAAAGAGGACTGTCACTGGTGAATACGTGAAGCTCCTGAATCGTGCTGCTGTCGAGAACTCTGCGTACAACGAGTCGATGAAGGAGGCCGCTAGGCTTTATCGGGAAGAAGGTGAACTCGCTCTACCCAAAATAGCTAAACTTAAGGGGCAGGACATCACGCTGACGGCTGAACTCAGGACCGAGATTGCTAAATTTGCTGCGAAGCACCCTGCCTACGTAGAGCTTCTGAACAAGGAAAAAATCAGCTTGACCGAGTTGTATGAAATCAGAGTCAAGCTCAACAAGGAAAGCCAAGCCGACGACATCTCCAGGATGAACGAGGCGAATAGCATCAACCGAAATATCGCTACCTTGCAGGCCACGTTGGAGGCCCTAGAGCGCCAGAAAGCTAATCCTAGTAAAGGCAGAACAAAGCGCAGCGTTGATGATGAATTCGAGTCCGAAGATTCTCTCATTCAGCGGAAAATAGACAAGGCCAAGCAGACCATCCAGCAGTTGAAAGTGCTGCGCTCCGAAACCCTGAAGCCGGTTCAAATGCCCTACGCCGCCGATGAGTTGAACCAGGTTCGCCCAATATTCGATAAGGCCAAACCCGAGGCAACAAAAGGCCCGGACATGGGTGGCTCGTCTACAGCAGCGGAAAGTGCTGCGGATGTGCTCAAGCGGATCAAGAATCGCGAAGAGAAAAACCGGGAGCAGCTTAAGCAGGAAGCTCTCCAGCAGGCCCGCCTCACTGGTGAAGCAGAGCTGCAGGCGCTTCAAAAGGCAGGCGAAGAAACCAAAGATAAAAAGCTTGCCGTCGAGAAGCAACTTGATGATGAATTCGCTGCCCGGAGGAAAGCAGAGCGTGCTGCTGCTTTCACGCAACTGGCTGACGACTTCGGCGGCTCTGCTCAGTTGAACGCAGACGGGTCCTACGGAATCACCGGGTACGATAAAAAGTTCAAGCCGGGTCAAGTTAAGGCAGGTCTTGCTGAGGTAGCAAGGACTCAACAGCAACAAGAGTTGGCTGATCTTGCTAGGTATACCAAGGAGAAGGCCGAAATTGCTAAGATGGCTGAGCCCAAAAAGCCTGATCTTGAACTCCCTACTCTTGACGCAGCCAAACGCGAGAAGCAACTAGATCTTGAACTCCGTACTACCCAGCAGGTTGCCTCGATCAAGAAGGAGGAGACCTACGCAGCTTCTGAGATCTACAAGATCGAGGAGGAGACCCTCCACAAGACCATTGAGGTAGGGAAGCAAAAAGTCAAAAATCTTGAAAGTGACAATGAAGAAATTGAGAAGTGGATCGAACTGAACGAAGGCAAAGAGGAAGCCAAACAAAAGCTTGAAGATTTGAGAAGGACCCACGAGCAAAACGTGGATCGCATCAAGGAGCAAAACCTCCTACTCGCAGCCCAAGCCAGTCAGTACGACCGGTTGGCTGACCACTCCTTCTGGGGTAACTTCAAAAAAGGCTCGGGCTCTGCTTGGGCTAGCATCTCCGACACCGACAAGCTCTCCCAAGGGTTAGGCTCCGACCTCACCAACTCAGCATTCTCCGGAATCACAGGCACCCTAAGCAACACCCTCTCCACCTTCACGATGCCTGATCAAGATGCTATCGACGGCATCAAGTCCAAGATCAACGAACTGAATGTTCAGAAGGCACAGATTCAGGCCTCGATCAGTTCGATCACGTCGAAGGGCGAGTTCATGACCGGCGCCGATAAGTCCGCGCTGAATGAGCAGGCGTCTGGATTGGAGGCTGTGAACGCTTCGCTGAGGGAGCAGGAGAAGTTGCTCGACAAGCAGAACAACGCTTGGTCCCGGTTCAAGGATGGGCTTGCTGAAACCATGAAGCAGATCCTGAAGACCCTGCAGGAGTACATTATCAAGCTGATGGTCGTGAAGATGGTGCAGAGTGTTGTTGGACTATTCGCAGGAGGCACAGCGCAGACAGAACTGAATTCCCCTTCGGGTATTTCACAGCCTGCCTTCTCGGGTGGAGATGCTGACTATTTCCTGCCGAAGGCAACCGGAGGGCTCATCCCTACGGGCGCGGGGGTACCTGGTAAAGACAGCGTGCCAATCCTCGCGATGCCTGGGGAATTCGTAATCCCGACAAATTCAGTCAACAAATATGGAGTTGCCTTCTTCGAGAAGTTGAGAGCGCAGAAATTTGCAGAAGGCGGGTTGGTAGGTGGAAACAGCAGGCCAATGACCACCTCCGGAGAGAAGTCTGTGCAAAATTTGCAAATTGTGAACATCGTAGATCCATCCCAGATCCCACAAACCACCGACGACCAGATCATCAATGTCATCTCCTACGATATGGCGAGGAAAGGCCAAACGTATAGAGCTGTCAGGCAGGTCGCTGCAGGATAATGCGTGTTCCTGAAGATTTGAAGGGCCGGACCTTCGGCAGGCTTCTGGTGCTGAAAAGAGCGCCAAGTAAAAACGGAAGAACCTGCTGGCTCTGCTTGTGTACCTGTGGGACTTTCAAGGAGGTGCGTGCTGCTAGCCTGAAAAATGGCAGCACCGCCTCCTGCGGTTGTAAGCGAAGAGAACGGTTCCACGAAATGATGAAGCAAGGGACCTTAAGTGGAAGAGGCATCGAGCACATGAAATGGGCCGGTGCCATTAAATCCAGAGATGGTAAATCCTGCTTCCTCTGTGAGCATCCGAATAAGTTAGCCGCCCACCACCTCTACTCCTACCACGCCTACCCTGAATTGAGAACTTCTTTGTCCAACGGCATCACTTTGTGCGATCAGTGCCACAAAGAATTCCACAAGATGTTCTCGTTCAAATTTAATAACCCGGAGCAGTTCACGGAGTTCCGTGAATATTACTTCGACCGGATGTATTCAGAAATGGATTTGAATTCGGATTGGCATATTTCTTTCCAAGACTGTGAGAATTAAAAGCCAAAAATTTCCCAATACAGTAGTGAAGCAGCTTTTTTCTTACTTGAGGAGAACCCATGCCAATCCCAGTTTTCCCTACAAATTATACTACAGCAGGCCTGCCCTCTACCACAGGGACGGACCACAGATTGCCCAATCCTTCCAGACCATTATCCGAGGCGATAAAAGTTCCCTCAATCACTTTTCAAGCTGATTCTGGGCATACACAAAGAAGGAAAAAGAGTAATCCAATACGAGTCTGGGATTGCAACTACCCAGCGCTATACGCGAACCAGGCGCAGGCCATTGAGACCTTCTTTCTCCAAATGTACGGCTCTGTCACCTCCTTCGATTGGTGGCACCCAGTTTCCAAATCAAAATTCCACGTCCGCTTCCAGTCAGACACGCTCGAAAAAAAGTACATCGAGCACGGACCTAAAGGCCCTATCTACACGCTCTCGTTCAAGCTGGAGCAGACGTGGTAATTCCTGTTGATCCTGAAGTCATTTCAAAGCTTCAGAAAGAATGCTCCAAATCGAATAAAGAAATCTGTGGAATTATCAGCGTGAACCAAGAAGTCTTCTTCATCCCCAACGTCTCCAAAGCTCCCCTCAACTCCTTCCTGATGGACCAAGCACAGTACTTCCGGACCCTGAATACCCTCTCCCGTTCAGGCCTTGGAGTACTGTGCCTTTTCCACACCCATCCTGGAGCTTCACCGGAGCCTTCTGCTGTGGACTTGGAGTTTATGAAGAAGGCCATTTACCCGATGCTGATCGTTTCTGAAGCCTCCTGGAGGTACCTAGATGGCCCGGATTAATCACCCGCTGTTCCAGAAGAAAACCACCGAATCTTCACAGGGCACTTTGCTGCACCTGATAGAAATTGAAATCCCAGGCAATCCTATTTTAAGGATCGTGGACAGCAATTGCGACATCTCGTTCGGTTCGGTGGTTTATTCTAAATTCCCGGTTCAGTATTCCGGAACTACGATGTCCTCCGATGGCTCGATTGACAAAGCCACGTTGACCGTAGCGAACCCCGGTAGGGTTTTTCAGTACTACGTTAATGATTTTAAATCGCTCAGGGGAACCAGGGTCTCCATTAAAACGACCTACGAATCCTTCGCGGATTTCATCTACACCTTCGGCACAGACGGTACGGTTTCGGCTGAAGCAAATGGACTGGCGGATGCCTCAGCCTATATCGAGGACGCCTTCGTAGTTGACAGCTACACCTCCAACGAATCCGCAATCGTCTTCAATCTAGACCCAGTTGTAGATTTCAATATCCGGTTGCCCCGAGTTGCCTTCAGTTCAAACGTCTGCCGATTCAGGTACAAAGATCCCAGAACCTGCATGTATACAGGTTCCCTACCAACCTGCAAAAAAACTCTGGACGATTGCAAGCTCCATTTGTTCGAGGTGGTTGATGCGGGAGTTACCACGGTTGGTGCAGGGAGTTCCATCGCTACGACTACGAATGCGGTGACTCCAAATCCAGGCGATTTTTTGACAATTGGGTCTGAAGTATTTGAAGTTGAAGGAGTTATTGAAGGTTCTCCAATAACCAACCAGACCACCTCGACCACGACTGATGGGCATAAAATGGTCTACAAGAGGATCGTTTATTCTGGTACCTCCATTCAACTGGCCTCAGCTTCTACTTTGGGCGTTTCTGGAGTTGGAAAAATTGGCCGAGGAAATCACGAACGATACGGTGGATTTCCTGGGGTTCCTTCAGGTGTTAGAAGGATCAGACTGTGAGGTTTTTAGATTATCTGAAGATCCCCTACTGCCACATGAAGTCCGACTGCTTTTCCTTGGTTCAGAAATTTTATGAAAATGAATTTCAAATCGAACTTCCCTCTTTTGATTACGAAGAAAATTGGCATGACGCAGATCCGGATCTAATTTTCTTGAAGGCTGCTGAATTTGGATTCTCGGAAATTTCTGGTCCTCCAAAATTTGGCGACGTTCTGGTTTTGAAGCACCGAGGGCTCTCAACTCATCTCGGGGTAGTAATAGACAAAGGGGATTTCCTCCACACAACTCTAAAAGGCACTGCCTGTCATTCACACGTTAGCGGGTTTTGGGCTGACAAGATTTGTGCAGTCCTCAGGTACAAAAAGGACTGACCATGAAAATACTTCTTGATAAAGAGTTGATCCGGCACACATCCCTGCAGGACGAAGTAGAAGTCTCGGGCACAACCGTAGTCGATGCCTTGGAAGACCTCTTCAACAAATTCCCCCAGTTCCTGGTTTTCCTCACGGTGGGTAAGGGGATCGAAGCTGAACGCACGTCGATTCGACTGAATGGAGAATATTTGTTCGACCCGAAGGACCTGCATCGAGTTGTCTGTGCCGAGGATATTATTGAGTTCGGTAGGGATGTTCCTGAAGGCGAGAAGGGTGGGATGCAGATGGTAGTCGGTGCTGTTTTGATCGCAGCGTCTATCATGACAGCAGGAACCACAACTTGGGCTGCAATGGGCTTTTGGGCGCAAATGGGTGTGACTATGGGCGCCGGGATGGTGCTCGGCGGCATATCCTCTCTGATCGTCGGCTCCCCAAGCCTCCCTACCTTCGACTCAGGCAACTCGACTTCGGCTACATACACCTTCTCAGGAATCAAGAACACGACAGTCTCAGGAACCCCCATCCCGATTGTCTACGGCAGGCATAGGGTCGGTGGGCACGTCCTGAATGCTTATGTGGATGTGCGCGGGGCGTATAGTTACCTCTTCGCTTTGCTGGGGATCGCGTCCGGGCCTATCAATCAAATCGACCCCTACTCTATCGAGATCAACGAGAGGAACCAGAATAACTTCCAAGACTTGGCCTTTTACTGGAGAAGGGGTGATCAGTTTAACTTCGCGCCTGATGCTCCTTTGATCCAACCCCAGGAAGTCAAGTTTGAAGGAGAGATTTTATCTTCTAGCTTTGCAGACGCTTACCACACGATGGTTCTTCCGAACGCAGGTGATGTAGATAAATTAAATTTTACCATCTCGCACGACACACTCCACACCTTAGGGACCGTACTTGTTGGGTGGTTAGATCAGGTTAAAATTTATAATCACGACGAAACTACTTTGCTGTATGAGGCCGGGTTACAACCCAGCGGGGATACAGATTTAACAACCAGTTTTTACGATGTCACCGCTGACTTTGGTAGTTTGAAATCCGGGAATTTTGTTGTTAAAACTAGAGCAATAAAAAGAGCTTATGTAAATAAAATTCCGGTAGAAGGCCCCAGCGCCACCCCGCTTACCAACGTAAAAATTATCGATTACTCAAATTCTAACTCCACCGAAACCACTCTGGACACCCTAGCAGTCATGCAGGGATTCAACCAACTTGAGAACTCCACGAGCATCAATCAGTTGGTTCCTGAGGAAGTCGCAGATCAAAACATTGGAGCAATAGTTTCTACCCAGACTCCTGTGGAAACAGTGAAGGTCAGATTGAGCGCTGCTGGATTCTACTCTAACAGCGGACAGCCTGGAGAAACCTCTGTCCAGTTCAAGGTCTACACTCGGCAGAGCAACGCGACTGCCTGGGACCTCTACAATTTCGCGGCGAACAAGGAACCTGGTGTTGAGACCGAAGATTGGGACTACTTCAAAACCGAGAAGCCGTCGAAAACCGAAGTCTCCATCGCGAGAACCATCACGCTTCCTAGCATTGACTACTACGACATCAAGATTGTCCGGATAACCCCGAGGCACGCCTCTGACATCACGATAGCGGATGACATTTACCTCGCGGACCTTATTGAGATTTCGTCGGAAGGACTGGTCTACCCTTGGGTCGCCCTTCTTGGAGCCAGGATCAGAGCTACAGATCAAATCTCAGGAAGCCTCCCCACGATCACGTCGATCATCGAGGGCTCCTGTGTCTCGCTGCCTACAGGCTACGTCAGCAGATACGACACGACCACAGGACGTTCAATCCGCTATTGGGAAACTCCGTGGGACGGCACCATGAGCACTGATTCCGACCCCGATAATGTCCTCTGGACTGACTCGCCTGTCTGGTGCCTCTGGGATCTGCTGACCAATCCGATTCACGGTCTCAACGAGCATTTCTCGATCAAGCCAGAAAAGAAAAATTTGGTTCTGGCTAATCTCGTAGCGATGAGCGCTTACTGCGATCAGTACTTATTCGAGAATGGTGTGCTTGCAGCCTCCTACAACGAAGTTGATGACGACGATATTTTTCCCCGGATACGTTATTCGCTGAACCTGGTTATAGACCAAAGCAAATCCGCTCGTGAGTGGGTCAACGTGATCTGCGCCTCGATGAACGCCCTACTCTTCCAGGCAGACGGGATGGTCTACCTCGATGTAGACCAGCCGAAGAACATCACGCAGATTTTCAACATGAGCAACATCAAGGATTATTCGCAGAGCTGTGCCTCGCTCAGAGCGATTCCCAATACCTACGAAGTCAGCTTCTACAATAAGGACAAGGACTACGATCAAGATTCGTTCTTGGCTGAAACACCTGAGTACCAAGCGGATTCTACGCAAGAAGAGCGCAAGCAGTCAATCAGTTATATTGGAGTCACCGATGAACGGCAAGTCAGGAGCCTCTTGTTCCGGACGATGAACGTGGCTTCTAACACAGGGACCATCGTTTCATTTAAAACCGGCACGGAAGGCCTGATGAGCACTGTCTTCTCGGTGATTGGAGTCCAGCATGACGTTCCTCAGTGGGGCTCTGGTGGGTGGATAGATGAGGTGACCGACTACGGGACCTATTGGCAGATCGGCTTGAGCGACTCCTTCTCATATACCTTGTTGGAATCCGAGGGCAACCTCTGGGGCCAATTGGCTGTGCAAATTTCTAACGCGGGATTGCCTCCGGTTGAAATTTCTGTGACCGAGCCTGGTAGCAATGGAACATATTCACTTCTGAATATCTCCAAGACCTACGTGGATTCTGAGGGAGCAACCCAGAACTTCACTCCGGAAGTTGGGGCGACTTACATTCTGGGATTAGTGACCAACGCTGTGAAGCCCTTCAAGATCCTGAACCTCAAAAGGGATTCAGACGAGCTTACCGAAGTCACGGCTATCGAGTACCTCGAAGACGCTTATTCGGATGACGTCACTTCGATGCCGGTTGTGAGTATGCCTTCGTTCAGTCAGATAGCTAAGCCCAGTAAATCCTCAGTCACTAGCATGGAGGTCGATAGCTTCCCATATTTAGGTGCAGACGGTCGCATTAAAACTTCTGTGAACATCTATTACTTTTTATCGGATGCAGCGGCCTTGTTCATCTCTGGAGTGCAGCTAGCTTACCGAGGGATCAACGGGTCGTACACATACACCGAAGTAACAAATTCAGGAATATTCGAATTACCTGAGTTGAAATTCAGTTCGACTTACGAATTTGTGCTTATTGCTCATTATAAGGACGGAACCAAGCAGGCTATTGAGGACGCACTTAACAACCCAGCAGCTTCCAACTTTATTTCACTGCGCCTCGCGGCTTACGAAAACATCCCTACCGGGGCTGTTTTTGCAGGACCTGAAACAACTACTGCGGATTTCTTAGGCAAAGACGCGACCGTTTATTGGGAGCCTTGGCGTTTCCTGGACGATGGAACAACCCCGTTGAATTGGGACAAGTACGCCGTAACAATCAAGAACTTGGATGGCAGTCTTAGGCGCAGCGAGTTCGCTTACTCTGAGTTCTACACCTACACCCGGAGCAAAAATATTGCTGACGGTGGTGGGGTAGCAGCCAGAAGCGTGGATATTGAGGTGAGGGCTAAGGACGTGTCTGAGGTTAATACGGGACCTGTAGTTGTGAGAGTTACAAATGCTTCGCCCCTCGCTTTAACTTAATGGAGACATGAATGTTTAATATTAGTGCCAATCAAAATAATTTTGTGGTTAGTTTCTCCCCCTCTAGCGAGGGGGATATCGCAGGCTACGTGATCCACGCGGTTCCCTCCAGTCAGCTAGTAGGAGGAGATTTTACTCCTGATGCAACTAACCTTATAAATATTGGGCCTGAAACTTCTTTCTCGTACAACGTGCCTTCTGAGAGTACCTGGTACGTTAAAGCAGCCGCCTTCGATACCTTCGAAGATATTAACGCGGTCAACTTTTCTCAGTTAAATTACAGCGCTATGAACTCGATAGAACTTCCTATGTTCAAGGGAGACTGGGTAGTTTCAACTAACTATGTCAAAGGCGACGAAGTGATGTACGACGGCTCTTCTTGGGCTGCCCTACAAAGTCACTTGGCATCTTCCAGCAATAAGCCTCCCGCGCTTCCTACTACGACTAACGCTTGGTGGGGGTTAAAATCAGCTAGAGGAGAAACCCCTCCTGCTTATGTTAGGGTAACCGGCACGCAAACTTTTAAGTACCTTGCAGGGGAACCTACACCGACCACAGATATGGTAGGGTTACAGGCAAAGATTTTTGGCGTAGATAACCCGACGTATGATTGGAAATTCTGGTCACAAACTACAGGGTGGACCTCTTTTACTACAGGAAATGGCGGAGTTACTTTTCAACTGTACCACGACGACAGTGCCTGGGAGGGTGAGGACTACTTACAAATTCGGTGCATGGTCGGTGAGTTGTACGACGAGATGGCAGTAGCTAAGCTTAGGGACGGACTATCCTACACTGTAATTCTCACTAACGAGTCACAGGCAATTCCCTGTGATTCGTCTGGAACTCCTTTAGAAGGGACCTTGGGAGTAAATGGGGTTAAGTCCACGGTTATGGCGTGGAAAGGCACCACTCCCCTTACGGCGGTGGCTGATGGAGTGACCCCAACTTCAGGACAATTTAGGTTTGATTTTGGTACTCCTTCAGGATGCGCCCCAGCTAGGTATGACGGATTTCCAGTTACTTACCACACGTTTTACCTCACAGACATTACCGAGGGAATTGATATAGGCGCTGTGCCTATAAATGTGCACCTGGAAAGCAACAACACGGTGGCAGCTAAAACCTTCACATTCAGTAAAGCTAAACAAGGAGCGGCGGGTGCTGCTGGAGTAGATGGATACAACACAGCGGTAATCTATATATACCGCAGGGATACGTCAACTCCTACTCTGCCCTCTGTGACTTCAACCTACACATTTTCTACAGGAGGGTTGGCTGGATTAGATAACGGCTGGAGTAAGACTGTACCCGTAGGCACGGACACTTTGTATGTATCAGCATCAACTGCGGTTTCAAGATCGGACACAGACACAATAACAGCAGGGGAATGGTCAACACCTACCCCGCTGTCGTCTGCAGGTGCTGATGGGACTAACGGGCTGAACTCAGCGACGGTCTACTTATTCCAGCGCACTGCTTCGGCTACACCCCCTGCGGTTCCTGGGGCCTCCCTCACCTACACCTTCTCAACCGCTATACTGAGCGGAGGGAGTCTGGGCAACTGGGCTCAGACAATGCCTGCATCTGGGGGATCGTATCGCTGGATGACTACTGCTACAGCGGTCAGTATAAATTCTACGGATGTAATCTTAACTACCGAATGGGCTGCTGCGAGTCTTGTAGCCCAGGATGGCTCTACTGGAGCTACAGGCGCAACCGGATCTACAGGCGCAACAGGAGCCACAGGCAGTGCCGGGCAGGGTCAGGTCAAGGGGGTGTCATTTCTTCGAAGTGTCTCCGCTCCCGCAACACCAACCGGTGGAACCTTTGATGCTCCCAATGCAACTAGCTGGAGTGACGGTATCCCAGCGGATAACAATCAGCCCCTCTGGATGACCACAAGGATTTTTACCAGCGATGGACTGGCTCCTCAACAATCTGTATGGACCACCCCCCAGAAGATAGGCACCCCGTCTACAGGAACTAAAACCCAGTTCAGTGTTGATGGATCTACCTCATGGCACGACACTCCTGCGGTCAGTGATGTCTACATGCGGACTGGTACTAGCACCGACAACGGTGCTACCTGGACGTATGGAGGGGCGGTTAAGATCAAAGGTGAGACTGGAGCAACGGGAAGCACAGGCCCGACTGGATCTACCGGAGCAACTGGCGCTGCAGGGGCCAATGCTATCACAGTTGTCCTCTCGAATGAGTCCCACAGCGTTCCCTGCGACTCTGCGGGAACCCCCACAAGTTACACAGGATCAGGCACCGACATTTTCGTCTACGAGAACGGGACTGCATTAAGCTACGTGACCTCCCTGACTGCAAACAACCAATTCACTATTGTTCGGGCAGACTCTGGGATAAATAGTAGTGCGCCGTCGGCAGGCACCGGTAAGGCCGTAGTGCCTAGCATGAACACCATGACCACGAACCCCGCCACCGTAACCTACACGATAGCAGCTAGAAAATCTGATGGCACCACAGTCACTGTCACCAAAATTCAGACATTTACTAAGTCAATCGCTGGAGCCACAGGATCAACAGGTGCAACTGGATCTACTGGGGCTACGGGCTCTACTGGCGCAACTGGCCCCGCAGGTCCTGTCATAGCACTCACAGCGTCCAAACAAATTGTCTCGTTTACCGATAATGTGCTGGATTCTGGTCAAGCGGACATTACCTTCACAGCGACTAGACAGAATATCACAGACAACGTGACATGGGCTGCTACTGATGAGACAGGCACCACAAGAGCGGTACTCACTAACACCAGCAACACCGGGGCCACTTTAACCATAGCCAACTTCGGAACCACCTACAAGCAGATCACGGTCAAAGCAACGGCGGGCGGGGTTTCCGACGTAATCACAGTGGTTAGACTGAATAAGTCAACGGCTGCTGCGGGCGCCACTGTAGGAGCGATAGCAGGTACCAACCTCAAGGACTCCCTCGGGAACGCCTTGGATGATGCCGCAGTGCTGAACAATTATGGCTCGGTGGTCAGGAATCCTGTAGGCGGAACTTTGGTAAGCAGCACTGCATCCTACACCGGGGCTATCAAAATAACCTTGCCTCAATCGTGGACCAACACGATGATGCTGTTTAATATAGACATCTTCGAGTATGCTTCTGGTTATTCATGTTCTTTGTTAATCGGCGGTTACAATTATGCACCAGGCACCACTTGGATCAACCCCACAGCAAGAGTAGTAGGCGCCAGCAACGTAGAATATCCGGTGCGCTTTGGTCACGACGGTGCTAAGTGCTGCATTTGGATTGGGAACACAGACACGATATGGACTTACCCCCAAATTAGAGTCCGAGACTTCTTCGCGGGCTACTCTAATTATGCTGCCTCTCAATGGGCCACTGGGTGGGTGATCAGCTTCGATGCTAATGCCCCAACCTACGTAACGCAGACAGTACTGGACACCCTCCCAGGAGCAGACTGGGCTAAAATTAGCGGGACGGGAAAGCCTGCTAATGGTGCTACTGTAGGGGCCACTTGGGGTGTGAACATGACACCTCCTGCTAGATTCGGTGCTCCTGCTGGCTCTGGCCTCTTCTTCGACGAAACTCATTTCGGATATTACTCAAGTGGAGCTTGGAAAGCCTACATGGACAATACGGGAAATATCCGTGGTGCTCATTTCATGACGAATCCGAGCGAAACAGGAAAGCGGATTGAGGTGTATGGTTCTGATTATTCGGACGCTGTTAAGGCCAACGAAATGCACTTTTATGGTGATCGTGGGGACGGGACTATAGAGGATTTGGCTTCGGTAGGCATCAATACCTCAGAGTCGGATACGACTATACTCAAAATAGGTAGTGGTAATGTAGGTAGCACAAGGATAGCGATTGCCGCGCTCAGCCGCAATAGAAATGCTATATATGGGTGCTGCTATGGATTATCACCTGGAATTGCTGGAGTTTCTTACGGCAGTAACGCTGTTACCGGTCTTAGCTTTGCAGCGGATGGTTCCATATATGGGGTTAGGGGAACAGGCACTAATGGTTCAAGCGGTGTGTTGGGTGTAACAACTAGTGGGTTCGGAGTACGTGGTGAGGCTACCACAGGCTACTCCGGATACTTCCAAGGTGGCCTCGGGGTTTACATCTCAGGCACCTGCCAAGCCACTACCTTCAAAGTGGCATCCAAGCGCAGCATGAAAGAAGGGATCACACCCTTCAACCAAGACGCCCTTGACATAGTAAACGACACCAACCTTTTCCTCTACACCTACAAGGAAGACAAAGAGCAAATCCCCAAAGTAGGATTCATGGCCGACGATACCCACCCACTCATGGCTGGGGTTAACCACGATCAGATGGATATGGCAAACACCATCGGAGTGCTCATGAAATCAATCCAGCAATTATCTGCCAAAGTAGATAGGCTGGAGAAGGAGGCTAAAAATTGGCAACTGGATACCAAAATTCAAGCGGAGTAGACTTGGATTCTTTACTCGCAGTAAGAGTTAATCCACAGGTTTGTGCCAACACAGGATTTCTTGTGGGCACACAGGACATAGCAGATCGCTACGAGAAGGTCGCCAGTGGTAGTCAGATTGCGTCCAACACGGGGCTGCAAATAAGCTCTGGGGCAGACGTAAAAACTTTGTTCGCTGGAGCGGGCACAACAGTGCAAGATGGAGTGTTCTACTATTCCTTGAATGCACCCACGTTTTATTTCGCAACTTCAACTGATGATGAATCGGGGGTATACAGTTCTGACGCGTATTTTAATGGAGTCTTCATTACAACTACAGCAGGCATTCAAACCAGCATTAGTTACGGAGGGAATCTGTACACGCGAGGCACATTACAACTCACTACAGGTGGGGGTGGTACTCCCACAGTGCAGTACTATCAAGTCAAACGTAACTAGGAGGTACTATGGCAAATTATAAAGAAGTCACACTTTCTGGAACAGGTTTCGTCCGATCCAATAGAATCGTTATTGACCACCCGCTGGATGCCTCCGTGCTCAACAGACCTCCTGGTGTCGTGCCTCTGACACGTATCACATTTGACAGTGAACTGGCTGTGCCCGTGGGGGAGGCTTACGTGGTGTCTCCAATCGAGAGATATTTGTCTGCCGTCTTCGAGCCTAATGGAACGTACCCTGAGATCAATCCTGAAACTGGAGAGCCCACAGGAGGCACCTGTTCTCACGCGGCTTTGTATGTGATGCTCCACTCCCTGTTTATTCACGTGGCAACAACCCAGGATGCTGCTGATGCTTTGGTTAAAACACCTGCGCCCTAAACAAATTCACATCTGAATAGGAGGCTCCTAAAATGGAGTACAAAGACACAATCGACCAAGGGGCCACCTACTACAAAGAAGTGGTCCTCTACGCAGACGCAAGGAAAACTGAACTTTTCTCGACGGATGGCAGGACCCCAAGAGGTTCCCTCCTGAACCTCGACAGAACCAAAGCGGCTGATTTTTCCTGCTCTTGGCTCGCTCAAGTATCCACACCAGGCCAAGCCAATTACCTCCCCAAGAGAATCGCATTGGTCCTTCCGCGAGCCATAACCACCACCCTTGTCCCAGGTAGAACCTACAAAATGTTCGTGGATCTCGATCAGGAAGATGGAGTGAGTATTCGAGCGCTCTACGGCGATTACAAAGTCAGGATTGGGCAGGAGCCTCCGGTCGAGGTGGTCTAATGATCTACGCGACCATAATTTCGAATGAGGCATACGCAGACGTTTTGAACCCCCACCTTGTTTACGCTGCGTTCCTCCACGAGCCTCCCAATGTGGACGTAGAAGGATTTATTTTTGACCTAGAGACGGGCTTCGCCATCTTCGATTCGGTGACCGGGTTGCCTATAGCGATTTAAGAGGAGAGTTATGAAAAAGATTTTTGTTTTCTCAGTTTTACTTCTGGCTTTGGGTATTCTCGGGTACGCCGCAGAAGCTCCCAAGGTCTATCTTCAGGAAATACTGCAAGCGGCTCCGAAGCCTACTGACAAGAACAAGGCCCGCGTCGTACTGATGGAAAACGGGGCGTTCAAATCGTTCGGGTTGATGAGCACAGCTACTGGACCGCAAGGACCCGCAGGTCCTGCTGGAGCACAAGGAGCGCCTGGCGCGGCTGGACCTACGGGTCCTCAGGGTATCCAAGGCAACCCTGGTCTGAGTTTGAACTGGCGCGGAAGCTGGGTTGGTTCTCCTACAGGCTACGTCGCTAACGACGCTGTGGAGAGAAACGGGTCTTCGTATCGAGCCCTGAATTACTCGTCAGGATCTGACCCTGAGTTGGATGTAGCAAGTACCCATTGGTACCTGGTTGCTTTGAAGGGGGATCAAGGTATTGCGGGACCTGCTGGTGTTCAAGGTCCGGCTGGTGTTCAAGGATCTCAAGGCATCCAAGGCGTCGCCGGTCCCGCTGGTGCTCAAGGCTCGGCTGGACCTACAGGTGCCACAGGAGCAACGGGATCAACCGGTGCTCAAGGACCCGCTGGACCTAAAGGGGATAAGGGTGACCAGGGGGATCAAGGTGTTGCCGGGATTGGGTGGGATGCTGCGAAGTTGCTGGCTTTTACGAACATCTCAGGATTAGCCGTAGATGCTCTGCCTAGAGGCGAAGCTGCTTCGACTTACTCTACCGTCTCAGGGCTAGCAGCACACGTAGGAGACACAGCGAATCCGCATGTAGTAACCAAAACTCAGGTGGGTCTCTCGAATGTAGACAACACGAGCGACTTGAGCAAGCCTGTTTCAACGGCAGTTCAGAGCGCTTTGGATTTGAAGGCTGCTTCTTCGCACAATCAGGGGGCTGAGACGATCACGTCGGGCGAACTGGATGGTGACCGACTGCCTGCTTTGAGTTCAACTAAGAAAGGTGGAGTTCCAGCCACGGGAACTCCTTCAGGAAAGTACTTAAAAGACGATGGGACTTGGTCTGAGGTGGCTTTAGGTACGATTGATCATTCCGCTCTTACCAATCGGGACGCAGCAAACCAGCATCCTACTTCCGCCATCACGGGGCTTGACACAGTTTTGGCTGGCAAAGCCGACACATCCGCCCTTGGCCCCGCCGCATACCTCTCCACAGGCACCACGGCGGGTACTGTCGCAGCAGGGGATGATAGCAGGATCGTGGGGGCACTCCAACCCGGCGCACCAGCAACCTCCATAGCCAACACCCCGGCAGGGTCGATAGCAGCTACGGACGTGCAGGCTGCGCTGGATGAGTTGGCAAGTGAGAAGGCTACTTTTGCGCAGGGGGCGTTAGCGGATAGTGCGTTGCAGCCGACTGGTGCTGGTGGGGACACGCTGAAGGGGCTGGCACCTAGTGAGATCCGCCCGGACTGGGAGATTGTGAGTGGTCTGACTCCGGGTTACACCGGAACATCAAATATAGCAACACTCCCTAACGGCCAACTCATAGTCGCGTGGAGGGAAGCCGATCAAGAATTTTCCTTGATAGCCAACAACATAAAAGCAGCAATAGGTCCAACATGGGACGCACTTGGTACGCCTTCGACTATAAAATCAGGTGTTGGTTATAGCAACCCTGCATTCATCGTGGCAGGTAGCCGTATCTACCTCATTTTCAATATTTATTACCCTAATGCCGATCACTTCTTGGATGCCGCAGATATATGGATGTCATACTCCGATGATAATGGGGCCACGTGGAGCACAGAGGTACTGATCACCACTGGTATTACGGAGTCGTTTGTCCACAGCAACGGATTAGCCCTTAGTGACGGATCGTTGATTATAGGGGCTATGAGCTACCCAGAGTTCAAGTCGTTTTTCATAAAGTGCTCTTCTGGAGCAGCGTGCTCATCCGCTGGAAATTGGTCAGTAAAAGGCCCCATACTCCTAACTGATTCAATCCCTGTTGAGCCTACACTTATGGAATACGCCCCCGGCAAACTGCTTACCTACATGCGGAATGACGGGGGTGGGTATTTTGGAAAAACTACAAACAATTACGTTATCAAAGCAGAGTCTTCCGATTACGGTGAAACTTGGGGAGCAGCCTCGTTTACCCCTTTAGCTGCCTATCACTCGCCGCAGATGTTGCTCAAAACATCTACCGGGGGGAGTGTTCTGCTTTTGGATAAAGGCAATAACCGATATATGTACCGAATGATGGGTAACGGCACCAACGAGGATAGCCAGTGGAGCGCAAGGTCTCTCTTGGAATATGCGCCAGACACTTACGGTGAAGCAAATTCGTGTACCAGGTACGTCTCGGCAACGCAGCAGGGGGATTACCTAGTATATTCGTGGTCCTACGGGCAAGCGTGTACTAGCGTGAAAAAAGAAATTCATGTTTGGGGGGAACCTGCACCGTATTCAACCAACCTATCTGACCGTCAGATGCGAGTGTCTGGAACTTGTGCATCTGGCTCTTCAATCCGTGTCATTGGTGAGGACGGTTCCGTCACCTGTGAAAGTGATGATAGTGGGTCTTCTGGCACAATTGGGGGCTCAACCGGTAGCTCCGACAATATGCTACTAAGATCGGATGGTGCTGGCGGGTCTACATTACAAGCAACAAGTATTACTGTTGATGATGCAAACTACGTTGGGCTAGGTACTGCAACACCCGGCGCGCCTTTCACGTTGGACACCTCAATTGCTTCGGGTGCAGCCGCTGGGTTTGGTTCAATGCGGATACAAGGGTCTGCAAACAAAGAACGCTTAGAGGTACGATCTTCAGTAGCACCTGTAATAAAAACATTGAAATTTAATGGCACTATTGCTTCCCCCACGGCTGTACTTTCGGGTGAGTTTTTAGGTGGGTTAAATGCAGGGGGTTACACAGGCGAAGGCACTAACACCTTTGAAACTGGTTTTTCTGTCTCAAGTGCTGCTGCGATAGGTTTTTTCTCTGAAGAGAATTTTACATCATCAGCAATGGGGGGGAGGATTGTATTCAACACATCGTCAATAGGCTCCAAAGCCAACCCAGAACGCATGAGGATTACATCAACCGGCGCAGTCGGCATCGGCACCACCACCCCCGGCGAGAAGCTGGAAGTGTCTGGTAACATCAAAGCAAGCGGATACATCACTTCAGGCACCGAAGAAAAAACGGCCTCCTACACCGTGAGCAAGGACTCTTCAAGGATCACCCTCGCAAGCGGCACGGCAGTGGTTAGCCTGCCTTCAACACTCAACGCTGGCGAATATAACGTGAGCATATGGGTGGCCGGGGCCGCCGCATCTGGGGTGACCATATCTGAAATTGGCTACACGCCGGTATGGGACGCATCAGGTCATCCGACCTTTACGAACAACAAAACGACCCGCGTGATTTGTTCGTCTGTCAGCGCTACATCCACGACTGCTGCGGTTTGGTATTGCAGCAAGGGAGGGGAATTCTAATGCGGCTTTTCTTCCCCTTGATGGCTCTCCTTATCGCGCTCCCGGCTCACGCAGGGCCGGGGCAAGTTCGGGCTTTGGGTGGCAACACCTACATTACCGACACTTTCGACGCTTGGGATGGTTGGGCTTGCTCGGCAACATCAGGTAACGGATGGGGCTTGTCTAGTGGCTACGCTATCTTGCTAACCAACTCGACAGGGGGTGTGTTAACAAAAACCGTCACTAGTCGGGCGGGGGTGTACAGAATAAAGGCTTCGGTTGCAAATACGTACACTGGGGTAACCTGTACTTTCAGTATTGATGAAGGAACGCCTGTAAGCTGTGTAGCTCCTACAGCAAATGGCGTAGATGCAACATTTGAACAGCCCATAACAGCAGGTACCCACACGCTAACTGTCAACGCATCTACCGGCGATAACAACGTACGGATAGCCGAGATTTCGTTTCCGAGCCCTTAGGTACAATGGCCGCTGTACTATCTCAGTAACCCAGGCAGCAACGGCAGCGTGGTGATTAGGTATTATACGGCGCCGTAAACAATTCATATCTGAATTTAAAATCCGCTCGTGAATTGAGTAGCGAGCGGATTATTTAGGAGAACAAAAATGAAACCCAAGTGGCTCGAAATCGCAGAAGGTGAAATCGGAGTACTAGAAAAAAGAGGAGGTGAGAATCCCAGAATCCTAGCCTACCACGCATCCACCTCTTTAAAGGCCAAGGAGGACGAAATTCCCTGGTGCTCCTCATTCGTTTCATGGTGCATCACCCAAGCAGGTTTAAAGGGAACCAATTCAGCCGCTGCAATCTCGTGGTTGAATTGGGGGGAACCAACGGAGCCCAAAGAAGGCGCCATCACCATAATCAGGCAGAAACAAAAAGGTACTGACAAGGCGACTGGAAGTTCTTCAGGAAATCATGTGGCGTTTTTCAAGAAGATAGAGGGAGGAAGGATTTTCCTTTTGGGTGGGAATCAGTCGGACCAGGTGAAGGTAAGTAGTTTCGGCCTTGGTTCCTATGAGGTCCTCGGCTACAGGTGGCCTACGCAGGCTTAATAAAAATCACGGAGATAAAAATGAAAAAGTTTATTTTGCTTCTGGCTCTCGTAGTAGCGACTCCTGCCCTTGCAGCCGAAACTGGGTTTCTTGAAAGGGATCACAACGGGAGTGTTTTACAGGGTGGGGCGCCCAACGGTCTGCTTTCCCAGACCTTGACTGTCTACTCCACGACCATTGATGGCACCGGCTCTATCTGGTGGTCGCTGTACCCTCCTACTGCCTGTAAGGTCCGGCTCATGCCTACTTCTGCGAAAGGATCTTACCCACAATTCACTGCTCCGGTTGGGGTTACGATTTCCAGGTTTGTGAACAAGGCGACTCCCTTCATCAATCTCAGTGGCTGTACTGACGGCGAACTGCAGAGGCAGTAAAGGAGGTCGCTTGAGATTATTTTTAATACTTCCCCTCTTCACAGCCTGCTCCCTCAACTCAGTAGCAACTCCAAAAACCATAGCCCTTGAAGCGGGAACCTCAGTCCGACACGACGTAGGTGATCCAGCCACCAAAATAAACACCGTAGCAATCAAAGCTCTCTGGGAACTCAGAAAGTAGGAGAATAAAAATGAACCTAAAAATTTTGATGCTTCTCTCAGCCCTCCTACTTCCTGGGTGCGCTGCTCTAGAAACTACTGCAGAAATCCTCGACATTCTCGTGCCCGATCCTGTACCGGTCTGTGATCAGGATTCAGTCGGAGCCGTGGTTGACAAAGAGCAGTGCCTGAAGCTCTCCGATGGGAGTTACGTTTGGAGGCCCAAATGAACCTCATCGAAACCTGCGCCTATCTCTGCGACCAATCGTATTCAGATGTGAATCCAAATTTCGTGACAGTGGATGATTTGAAGTATGGGGTTTTTGAAACGGATCACGGAAAAATAATCGTGATAAGGGGAACGGACAATCTGGAGAATTGGGGCGTGAATGCGAATGTTCTGCCCGCGAGGTCTTGTGGTGGTTTTCTAGCCCACAAGGGTTTCATCCGAGCCTACCGAGAGCTTTGCTCGGGCGGGATGCCTACTGAGAAAAATCCCAATATAATTGCTACTGGGCATAGTTTAGGAGGCGCCCTAGCGACTCTTCTGGCTGAGCACATCGGCTGCAAATTGGTGACCTTCGGCAGTCCGAGGGTTTATTGGAGATTTGGAAAAGCTCCGAAATTGGATCACATCAGAATTGTTAGAGACGATGATCCGGTACCGGAAATTCCTAAGTTCCTCTACAGGCACACTCAGGAGCCTCTTGTACTTAAAGACGGCGACCACAGGGGGCTGCAGGTCAAGGATCATTTTATGGCGGGGTACATCGAGGCTTACGCCAAGGCTTTGAAGGAGCAAAAATGAAAGAGGAATTGAAGAAGAGAATCGTCGGGCACAAGTTGTCCTCGATAATTGGTGTGGTTGGTGGGGCTGCTATCTCGGGTGTGGCTCAGTACTACCAAATGACGGGTGGGGCTGTTCCGGGCTGGCAACCGTATGCAATCGCGGCTGGAGTTTCTGTTGTGGGGCTGCTGTACAAAAAGAACTAAGTTCCTTCCTCCAAGGGGAACGAGAAAGGGCTCCTGGGTTGGTTACCAGGAGCCCTTTTGGTTTTTACTCTACGGCTTCTTGTGCCAGTTCATCCACCGTAGCTTTCAGGTACTGAGTCAGGCCGATGAAACCTTCTTCTTCGCTCTTTTCGTCGAATCCCCTGAACTTGACTCGTGCAGGGTATACGTCCGAAATTTCACCGTCTGCTTCGACGCAGAAAACAATGGCCCACCCAAAGGTATGCAACAGGCGGTTCACCCACCAGAGCAGCTTGCTTTCTTGAAATTCTTTCCACGTTTTTCGTGTCACCATTTTATTCTACATCCTCTCGTTGATCGCGTCCCTGATATAATCCAGGGTCGCTGCAATTAGTAGTTCGTTTGTCTCGGTGTCTCTGAGATCCGCGTAGATGATCCCTTGCCTTGTATCTTTTCCTCGCCTGATGTTTGTTATGGTGAGGTCGCGGTTTTGGAGGTTTGGTTGGGGCATTCAGAAGTCCACTCCCTTTTTGAAAATGTGTTGATTGGTGGATGCCAATTTGATCCCGTACTGCTCTTTCTCGCCCCTCATGTTCTCCTCGTACCGACCGCACTTGAGGTAGGCCAAATAGCGCTTAGCGAACTGCGGGACCTCCAGAGGCTTCAACCTGGTGAAGAGCCAGATGTCCAAGCAGTTCCGGTCTAGGTACCACAGGAAAGTTTCGAGTTTTTCGTGGTCCTGGTCGAACGGCTCGCCTCCGAAGATCATGATGTTCTCGATCAGATCAGGGAAAAAATTAATCTTCCGATTGATGTCAACTAAGGCATCTCTCCAAGGAATCCCCTTGTTAAAATCCCAGCTTTCCGGATTGTGGCAGTTTTCACAATGAGGACCGCGGCACCCCGCCAAGTAAATATCGAGGCTTCTTGTTTCCAGCGAGAATTGAGTTGTCAGGACGTTCATTCGATCCCCGAGTAAAATTGTCTCAGAGGGAAATCCTGCTCGCGCCTTACTCGATGCCACGATTTAACCGAAGTAAGGAAGCCTACCACGCGGGTCAGCTTGTCCACAATTTCCCCTCCGCACTCTGAGCAGTTCTCCGAGATCCCCACGGTCATGTGGCCGTTCTCGCATTTGTTCAGGAGGAAGTTGATCGCGAAGTAGATGACCCCGGCTTTGGCAGCAGCCTTAATCAGGTCCACCACCAGCTTGGGATCTTCGATCTTCTGCTCCACGTTCAGGTGACAAATGGCGCCCCCGGAGAAGTGCTTATCGAAAAGCCCTTGGAGCATTATGCGATCCAACAGGTCCGCCTCGACCGTAAGGGGGATGAACTGGTTGCTGTAGAGATCGTAGCGATTATTGAACCCAAGCAGTCGGTCCTTCTCCGCAAGCTTAACCGAGACATTTTCTCCGGGGATCTGTTCTGCGTTGTGTGGCGACTTTAGCTTTTTCTGACATCTGTCGTTTTCGGAGTTGATCGTGTTCATGATCGCTAGCACGAAATCTTGCCCGTTCTTGGTCATTATGTCGTAGCCCATGATCTCGCAGGCTTCATTCAGGCCGTTAACCCCGCAGGTCGAATATTGCTTGTTGAGATCCATAAACCCGTGAGAGTAAAGCGGGAGGTTCCCGTTCTCGATCCTCTTCTTGACGATGTGCCTTTTCGTGTTGTTGATTCGGGAGCACATCCCAACTAACCGCTCAACCTCAGCGAAGAATTTCTCGGGGTCTTTTTTGTGCCTGAAGGCCAGCTTCGGCATGTTGATGGTGACGACCCCGAGCGAACCAATTTTGCTGGAGCCAGAGCCGAAGGAGTTGAAGTACTCGTTGTCGGTCTCGCTCCGGAGCCTGCAACAACTCGAAAGGGTTGACGATTTCCCGGTGTAGATGTTGATGAAGCCGAATTCGAGGTTCCTCTCTGCGACCTGGTTGAGGAAGGTCTCGTCGTGGATTTCTCCCGAATCGTCTACGGCGAAGCACGCAGTCGTTACCGGGAACGTAATGGCGGTTCTTCGCATTTCAGTGTTCATGACATCGAGGAAAAGCATCTGCAGATTTTTCACGATCTCGATGTCCGGAGTGGAACCATCAGGGAAAACGTAGTTCGGACAGAGGCTCCCCAAGAATTCCTCATCATAAACCGAGACGTTAGTGAAGGGGCTCTGGGATGCCCTGAGCGGCTGATTGACCGTGTATATGAAGGACACGAGGTTCTCCTTCACATAGCGCCAGCAATCCTCTTCTGTTGCGAAGCTGAAGTTGGCGTCCATCTTAGTTGCCAGGATATTCTTGACGTAGTAGCTCATGACGATCAGGAGATCCGCGAGCCCTGCTGCGCCCAGTGTGGAATTGCTGGCGAGCACCACGAACTGCTCCAGTTGCGACTTGAAGCTGTAGAGGTACTTCGGGGGTACCGAGGTGATTTTGCTGATCATCGGGAGCCCGAGGAGCATCACGTCGTAAGTCGAGTAGTTGAAGCAATAGGCTTGGGACGACCCGATGCCATGAACGTCATTCACGTAGATGTCTCCGCAGACCTGCATCTCGATAACCTCGTCCGCCGTCTCCTTCCCATAGAGCTTCTTGAGGTGCTTCCAGAGCATGTAGTAGGAATTCAGCTTCAAGAACGGCTTGGGCAGCTCCGCGTTGTAGACGATGATGCTCATATCGCCCAAGTTGGAGTTGGCGTCTATCGAGACATCAGCCGTAGTTTTAGCCGCGAAGAAATCCTTGGAGAACTTGGGTAGGTCGAGTTGCTTCCCGATCCCATCCATATCGAAAAGCTTTTGTGGGTACTTGGATTTGAGGAGGTCCATCAATTCTTCGAACTGAGGATCGTAACTGAAAAAGATATTCATTTATGCTTGGTGCTCCTGTGGTGTTTGAAATGAAAGGCTGGTAGTTCCCCACCAGCCTTTCTAAAGTTAAATTCCCGAATGGCCGAAGCCGCCCTGCCCTCTTTCCGAGTCGCTCAGTTTGTCCGCCTCTTCCCACTGGATCGTCTCGAACTTGTTCAGCACGAGCTGGCAGATCCTGTCGCCGGGATTGACGGTGAACGGCTCTGTGCCGTGGTTGATCAGGATGGCTGCGAGTTCGTTCCTGAATCCTGCATCAATGGTCCCGACGCAGTTAGCGAGGCTTACCCCGTGCTTCAGAGCCAGCCCGCTGCGAGGCCTCAACTGAATCTCGTAGCCTTCAGGGATCTCCACTTGAATCCCAAGCGGAATCAGCTTCCGATCTCGGGGCCAGAGGGTCACCGGCTTTTCGATAGCAGCACAACCATCGCAACCTGCGTCTCCCGGCTTGGCGTACACAGGTACTCCGAAATCTGCCAGATTCCTAACCTTAACGGTTACCGGCATCTACGCAGCCTCCTTATCCCGATCCTGATACTCCCTGCACCAGGTCTGGGTCAGAGCATCGACTTCGAGGTCAACCTCAACGAACTCGTCGGAGTTCTTCTGGTACTCCTTCCACTTCTTGTAGTCAGCCTTGATCGACTTCACGCTCACGTCATATTTTTTCGCGAACTCGGTGAGGGCGTCCTTGATGTCTGCGCTGAGATCCTTCTTTTTGATTTCCAGTACTTCGATGTCCCTGTAGAAGGGGATGAGTTCTTCCTGCTTAATCATTTTTGGTCTCCTTGAGTACGTTCAATTTTAGTCCACCTTGAAAGATGATGATTCTGTGGTTCTGCATGTGCTCTGGAAGAGCGGCCTTGAGTTCTTCTTTGAGGCGCTTCATTAGGCCATCACCGAAGGTGTGCTCGGTAGAAAGCACAAGCACGTCGTCTGGAGATAATTCGATGGCGCTCCAAGGGACAAGAGGCGTGTACTTCAGGTCCTTGATATAAGGCGGCGCTTCCACCAAATCACACTCGGATTGCTTGATTCCAAGTAAGCCCTTGAACCAATCAATCATTAAAAATCTCCAGTTTCTCTTTGATGTTCATGAGTTGGTCCGCAGCGTTGTGCAGCTTGACCAACTGCTTGTCGATGATGTGGGTCATGTAACGAGCCTCGTCGGAAGTGAAGAGGGGCTCGCAGCCAGGACACTCGCCTTCGGCCTCTTCATGGGAAATGAAAAGGACCGGCCCGGTGCAGATCGGGCACACGTACATGAAGCCATCGGGAACTTCGAATTCAATCGGTTCTGCTATCGGGTACTCGCATTTGCTGCAGTAATACGTCATTCGGGGAAGCTCCTTTAGGCTATGGTTATTTCGTTGGACTCAATCGGTTCGATGTTGAGCATGTGGACTTCCGGAAGCGAGGAGCACATGTCCGCGAGGTGGACTATGATTTCGTAGGGCGTGTACTCCTCGGGGAATTTTTTGACCGCGTGCGCTGGGTTCTTCCTGACCGTCCAGCGCCCCATATGTTGCGCGATGCTCCCTGTGATGACAGCGAGCATTGGGACTTCCTCGCCCTTCTCCTCTTTGAATTCCTGCGCTGCTTTGTAGACAAAGAGGGCACCATCTCGATCATGGAACTTGGTCGTGTGCTTCTGCTGGACCTCAACACCCTTCTCGTAGTCCGAGTATTTCAGGATGTCGTGGAGGAGGCACGCTGCGATCACCGCATCCATGTCGTCGTTCTCGAAGCCGTAGGCTCTCCCGATCCTGACTCCGAACGCTACCGTGGAGCGCATGTGGTTGATCAGGCCAAGAGGCTGAAGCCTGCTCTGCGGAGGGTGGTATTTTCCTGTAGATGAACTGGCTACCTGAGTCAGGTACGCGGGCGCCTTCATCAGCGTATAGGCCACGAAATCCTGGATCAGCGGATTCTTGATTTGCTTCAGTTCGGCTTCAACTAATTCGATAATTTCTTCGCTCAATTCTTTTCTGTCTCCTTCACCTCAGCGATCCCGCTGATGAAATCTCGGTTTAGACAAGTGGTTCGCCCGGAGGGAGTTTCGATGGTCACCCACTCGACCGAAATCCCTTTCAGGATTCCTTCGTGTGGGATCTGGGCGCCGTACTTGTCGATCAATTTTACTGTCTTGCCAAACAAGGCTTCGACTCCGGTTGCCTCTGGCTTCTTTCTAGGTGGCATCCTCGTCCTCGTAGTCATCATCCCCTGCATTCTCGTAGGCTTCGTCCTCGAACTGGCGGATGTAGCCCTCAAGTTTTTCTGCGGCAGTTACGAATGCACTCCGGAGGCGGTGAAATTCGGGGTCCTCAATCTCAGACCAATCGCTGTATTCGCGGAGCGCGTAGTCAAAGCCTTCGTAGTCGATCTTGTAAAACAGGTTGGTAAATTCGTTGCTCATCCTCTTCCTCCTCAGGTTCCCAGCACCAGGCGTCTTCAGGAATCACCTGGTCCGATTTCAGTTCACACTCGCCCCCGCCGTAATCGACGGGGGCTATTCTTGTGTACGGGCAATGCGAGTAGCACATCTACTTCACGGCCCTCCACTCGATTACTTTGACCTCGACAGGTTCGACTTCGGTGACCTCAACTTCTTCAGGCCACCACTCGCTGTCGTAATCCCAGTCAGTGAAAGCACTCCCTGACCGGGACTCGACGAGGCTGTAGTGCTTGTCTTCGAACTTGAATACGATTTCCCTGCATTGGTACTTGTAGTCTTGAATCCACTCGCCTTCTTCAACGATCTCGAATCCTTCAGGAGTATCTTCTTCAGTGATGGCGATCATCAGGTCTTTTGCGAATTTTCTAGTTTTCATCTCTCAACTCCTTCCACTTGAAATTGCCTTCGTCCCAGTAGACTTCGTAAGCCGGAACATCCCCTTCCCAGTTTGCCAAAAGCCCTTTCGGTCTCCCACCGCCATTCCAACCAGAGAACTGATAAAACCTGCCTCCTACCCGGAAGACGACGCTGGTGCCCTTACCGTCGTCCCACGACAACTTCAACTCAAGAAGTTCATACCCCTCAGGAACGATCTGACCCGCGAGCGCGATGATGTCGTCCTTGGGAAAATATTTAGTTGGCAATGGGTAGTACCTCCCAACCAGGCCTACAGAATTCGTGATGAACCACTTCGTGTGCGCTCATCCCTGCGACCCCAAAATCCAGTACAGAGACTTTCTCCCAGCCTTCCACCAGGTCGTACATGAATACGTAGTGCTTGCCCTCGAAACCAAAGACGACTTCTTTGAACTGCATTCTGCCTGCAGCAGGTGTGATCTTGTGGTGGTTAGCCTCCAAGATCTCATAGCCGGTGGGGGCAGCCCCGTTGATCAGAGAAATCAGCGTTTCCTTGTTGAATTTTCTAGTTCCCAATTTTTTCTCCTAATACATCTGCAGGAGTCGCTCTAGCGCGATCTCCTCAACGTCGTAGCGGCCCGGAGCCCAGTGAGTCAGAATAGCGAGCCCTCTCCAGTAAGCGTTCAGGCCTCCGTAGGCGTAGGCATCAACATGAGAAAAGAACGCCCCTAGCATACTGATTTGGGTGATGGTGTCTGACCCGTGGCGGTAGTAATTCACGCTCTCGCGACGGTGTGAATGACCGTAGACCACTGATTTAGCCGTTTGCTCAGCAGCCCGGTGAATCGCGTATTTCCCGGTAACCGGTTGATTCGCGGCATTCTGGGGTGCGTGCGTAAAGAGAACGCCTTCGATCTCGATGTTCTCTCGGTACTCCACCACGGAAGTAACGCCCAACTCAGGAAGCCCAAGGTCCTTCACAAGGTCTAGGTGCTCTTTCAGTTCAGGCTTGGTTTCGAGGTAACGGTCTAGCCTGGAACAATGGTTGCCTTTTATGAAGACCACTTCCGGGCGGTAACCCGCGATCTTCTTGCTGGGCTCCAGCAAAAGTCGAAGTGCCTCCTTCCCCGCTTCCATGTCCTCTTTGTACCTGCGCCCCTCCATGACTCCGGATTTGGTCAGGTCCCAGTTACTCAAGGATTCAAGGCTGACCCAATCCCCCAAGGTGATTACTCGATCCGGCCTGCGTTCAGCCATAAGCTGACCCGCCTTCTCGAATCGGGTAAGATCCTGGCCCGGACCCACGTGAGCATCGGGGATGACCAAGGAAGTGCTCCAGCCCTTGTCCGACTTCTTCCCCAAGTACTCCTCTTTCGCAGCGCTCCACCCGCCGAAGACGCGCATGAAGGGGTCCTCGGTAACTCCGAATTCCGCGCGCATTTCTCTTCGAGTGGGCATCTTGTCGTGCCTCTCTTCGAACTGACCTAGCAATTCGAGGAGCTGTTCTTTCGTGTAACTACTCAATTTGACTCCTATTCAGATGTGAATTCATCTGGGCGAAATTCAGAAATAATAAGTTCCGCCCTTGGGTTTTCCTTGTCGATTCCGCCGAACTTGTACTCGATCTGAGGGATGAACGTATAATTGTCGTCCTCCAGGAGTTTCAGTTCAATCAGCGCGTCGTCTGCGAATTTCTGAACCACCGCCCCGATGTTCGCCAGATCGAACAGCCGCTTCGTCGAGTAGAAAATCGTGTAGGTGAATTTGTACGGTGGCTTGCCTAGGTCACCTTCGGCCTTCTCGACTGCCTTAGCTACGATTTCCTTGTACAGGATCTTCAGCGCGTTGCTCTCATGGTGCTGCCAGTTGCGGTAATTGTTGAGGGTCAAGTAATACTTCGGCCCATCCTTCGTCTTCCTCGGGATGGTCACTGTCAGGGGCAGACTAATCTTCAAGGTATGCCTTCAGTTGGTCTGCGATGTCCCCACAAAGGTTGTCGGTGACACTCCACGTGGTTCCTTGCTTGGTGACGCAGTTACCTTTTCCGATTTCAGTGAAGTCGCCGTAGATACGCTCCAGTTCTTCCCTGCTCTCAATCACGAAGTTCACCATAATCGGCTTGAACTCCGCTTCCTCCCTCGTCACTTCCACTTTCATCTTCATCTCCTTTTCCCGTTTCAACTGGCAAAAATCGCCAGCATCCGTCTTCTCTTGCTTCGATCCGGTGCCCCTTATAATGATAAGGGACCATCTCAAGCATCTCAGGTTCCCACGACGATTTCCGCCGCTTCTTGGTCATCACGCCCTTAGCTACGATCCAGTTCCCAACTCCGTTGTGCGAAAAATAATACCTCATGCTTTTGTCGCAGATGGAGCAGATCCCCGCGCCGTGCGACGGAGCATTCGTGCCTCCGCAAAGGGTACATTTTTCAACTCGGGTGTGTTTTCCGTGCAGCCTGTATCTGCGCCAAGGGGCCTTGTCCCAGAGGATTTTCCTGCCAACGCCAATCTTAGTCCCTCCCACTTTCAAGTAGAGGAATTCCAAGAGTTTGCCCTTCACCGGCTTGATGTTGTTGAGTAGGGCGTTGTCCCTCCCCGCGAAGCTGAAAGCTACCCGGAAGAGATCCCCGTTGAACCAAACTAAAAACCCTTTGGCGTTCCCACCTACGTGCCAGAATCGTTCGACGATTCCCACGGTCACCCTGACCTCGACCACATGAGACTCGCCGGTTCTGGCGGTATCCTGGTCGGTCAGAGTGAGGTACTCGCAATCCGAGTGCTCCATGACCTTGACGACTTCGCCCAAAACTTCCTCTTCCTGAAATGCGAGGCCCACATAATTGGGCGTGATCTGCGTGAGTAGGTTGTTATCCTGAAATTTTCGCAGCTTCTCTACTCGCTCGGGAAACGGGGTTGTGGGGTTGCCGTTGAGGGTCAAGGCAAACTCCTTCAGATTGTCGAAGTAATCAACTGGGTGAAACACGATCCTTCCTGAGGACACCCGCCCCGCGTAGCCCGTCAGGGTAAATCGTGGAGTGCCGATGTACTGAAGATCAACCGGCAGAAGTGGTTTCACAGGAACCAATTTTCCTGCATCGCACATAAACGACCTACTTGATCTAGGCTCCCTAGAGACCACCCCTAGCCTCATATCATCAGCCATGACAGCGGAGATAGCGACCGGGTAGTTCAACGCAGCGAAGCTTGTCTGGAGGGCCTCAGGTGCCTTATAAATTTCGAAGGTGTTAACCACACCAAGGTCGAGCGAGGTCTGAATCTCCATGACGGGCAATCCTTTGGTAAAACTTTTTGAAACTAGGGCTAAATAAAATTCCCTGTCGATTTTACAGGTCTTCGCTAGAAATCGAATTAACTCCGACTCCCTCGTGCAGGTCACAGCTTTCCGGTTGAAGAACCTGACGACTTCCAGAAAACCCTCAAAGCTCGCTTCGGAGATTTCTAGTTCCGGGACTGAGTGGTACCTGGATTCGTCGATGGCCTTGAACCGAAAATTCGACATACAGAACCAGCAGGCGAACGTGAGGAGCCATTCGGATTCTTCTGGGAGCTTCAGGACCCCCGCAGCGAATTGCTTTCTCTTTTCCTTGGGTGACCTGAGTTCTACTAGCGAATTCCTGAAGTTCAAAACTTCTTCGATGTTGGAAAGTTCGATTTTCATCAGACTCCGATTTTTCCCGTATACCTCTCCATAGGCGAGATCTGCGTTACGTTATCCTTTTTACCATCCTTGTGCTCCTGCGCGTAATCCAGAAGGTACCGCTGTACCGACTGGTACCAGCCCTTTGCAGTCACTTGATTGAGGTTCATGTGGCCGTGCTTTCCATCTGGCGCAGAACTCCGCATATATTCTTTCAGTTCACCAGATGCCCAAGCCCTTGGTAGGTACAACCACCAAGGCTCCAAGGCCACTGCCAACTTATCGGCCATACATAACCTGGAGGGCTCATCACCGTTTCTTTTAGCTAAGAACCGTGAATGGTTTAAGCAGAAGAAGTACCAACGAGCACCGTCGTAATTACCAGACAAATACCGCAAGAAACGTAGAGGATTCCAACTCCAGAGATCCTTATGGTGGTAATCAAACAACCAGTGCATAATCTTAGCCCCAGCATAGGGATGAAGTTCTCCTTTAGGACCATCCATCTCAGGACAGCCCCAGTAGCCCCAATCATGTACCAGGAACGCCACCCACAGGCGCGGGTCCCACGGGAACCCATAGAGCTTCCACCACGCCAAGGCCACAACAAAAGGATGCCACCACCAGAGATGCACTCCGAACAATAAAGATTTAGTTCCTACCTTCAAATACTCCTCCTATTGCTGAATTGATGTCGTTCCGTCCTCGTGTTTAGTTGCTCTGATCACGCTGTCGTAGGTCATCGCCAAGGCCAACTCGCTGTGGGCTATGGTGAATAGAGCCTTGTTCTGGCCTCTCAGATGATCCAGCACCGCAAAAAGTCCAGCCTTCCCCTCTTCATCCAACGACCCGAAGATTTCATCGAGGCAGAGAACGTTGAAGGAAGAGGAGCCCGTGGCTTCCAAAATTTCCAACGTAGCGAAGAGGCAGGACATCTTGACTCGCGCCTTCTCGCCCTCCGACCAGTTCGCCCACTTGACCGTCTTGTGGGAATCGGTGACCGTGAATTGGACCTCGCCGTCTTCATCGAGATAGAATACGCACGCGATTCTGCCCGAGGTGATCATCTCCGAATATTTTCGGATCAGGATGTTGAAACTCCTCAAGAACCTGTCGATTTTCCTGACTCGGTAGCCTTTCGGCCCGAGGATTCCCAACCAATTCCTGATGTCCTCCAAGGTGCTTTCTGCGTTGGACAACTCATTTCTTGAGGCGGCTAACCTCAATAAAAGGTCGCGGTTGTTTTCCTCGACTTGGCGGTTGAGTTCCTTCCGGGCTCTTGATAAAGCATTGTGGTCCTTCGCCTTGGTGACTTCAGTATCAATTTGGGAAACCTCGTTTTTTACTGAAATCAACTGCGAAGCGACTTCGCCCAGCTTCAGGTCAAGCCCAGCCAGAACCAGAGGATCAGCCTCGACCACAGGACCAACTTCAGCCCTCAACCGGTTCAACTCGTTCTGCTTCTGCTCGAACAGCAGGTGCTCCATCCCGATCCCAACGGCTTCCTGGAGATTCTCCGAGATTCGCCGTTTGCGATCTGCGAATGTGCTGACATCAAGCTGAGCCTGGTTCCCGTCGATCTTGGTGTCAGGATTGGCTTCGAGCTTTTCAAGCTCCTGCGTTTTCCTGGTGATTTCCTGCCAAGCCTTTTGAACGGCTCGGTACTTCGAGAGGGAATCGGAGCACTTGTTCAGGATCTCGTAGCCGGTTTCGATCTGGCTGAAAAGCTCCGCGATTTGTCCTTCGAACTGCGTCGGGTCAACTCCATGACCACAGGTAGGACAGGCGCCAGATTCAGATGATTTTTGAAGGCTCAGTCGTTCGGTCTCGCGCTGGCTTACGTTCGCCTGGGTCTTCGTCCGGAGATTTTCGATTTTGCTGATCTGCTCCTCAGCGAACTCCAGTTCAACTTCAGGAGTCTCCAATCCAGCCAGCTCCTCCCTCAAGGGAACCAGCCGGTCAATCTGCGGCTTGGCACTTTGGTACCTAGCCAAGACCCCTTGAGCCTCTTGCAGCAAAGACTCCGTGGTTCTGAGTTCTTCCTGAAGCTTAGTTGCTCTGCTTTGTGCGTCCTCCTTGGCTAAGGCAGGAACTTGGAAATCCTTCAGTTCCTTCTCAAGTTCCTGAATCTTGCTCTGGGTTGCTTGGTTCGCCTCGGCTGTTTTCAGCTTCTCCGCAAGTTCCAAGCGGTCCCTGGAAAGTTCCAATTGCTGCGCTTTCAAACTATCAACTTCAACCCAAAGCAGCTTCAGTTTGGATTCAAGCTCAGCAACCTCGACTTCCTCCAGTTCAGGCTGAGGATGAACCACGCCCTGCTCCATCAACTCGATGTTTTTCTGGAGCATCAGAATCTTGCCGTGCTTTCCTGCGAGGCCCTTTTCCTTCTCCTTCATCCGGTCGAATTCTGCGTCGAGTTCATCCAGGCGATTAACGCGGGAGATGAATTTTTTCCTCTCTCCGTCTGAGGAGGATTCGAGAAGATTCAGGGAGCTTTTAGGGCTCTGGTAGACGAGGTCCACGAAAGTCGAATAGTCGGTTTCGAGGACCTCTTCGATGAACTTCAGATTGTCCGGGATTCTTTTCAGATGCCGCTTGTGCTTCGCTCCGTTGACCTCTTCATAAATCTCGATCTCGCCGGTTTTCTTCGAGTTCTTGACGTGCCACTCGGAAGCGCCCTTGGTGAACCAGATTTCAATCTCGTAGGGCTGGCCCGTGATCTCGTTATTCACGTCAGCGATCTTGGTGCCCTTCGGGTTCTGGTTGAAGAGGCCCTGGATCAACGTCAGGAAAAGGCTCGTCTTGCTGGCGCCGTTGTTCCCGATGACCGAGTGAATCCCATTCTCGAACCTGAAGTCGAGGTACTTGTAGGCGAAGCAGTCTCTGGCAACGACTCGGGTGAAATTGACTACCACTCCTCTTCCTCCATGCTCCGGCTTGGAGGGTACAATACTTCGTCTTGGTACCTGCCGATGAAGAGGCCGACGAAAAGCGTCTGGAAGGCGAACCCTCGGAGCGACGGGAGGAACATGAAGGGGAAAACCATATCATCCAGGTAGCCCATCAGGGAGAACTCAACGTCGATGCCGAAGAGCCTTAAACGGAGTGAGATCGTTCTGTTGGGCTTGTTGAGTGAGCCGTCGATATCGAATAAATCTTTGAGTTTCAAGCTGCCTCCTTCCAGACCGTCATCATCCGGTCGATTTTATTTTCGTCGTACCCAAGCTCGCCAAGGTACAAAGCCAGTTCCTCGTCGAGCGACCGGTTGGCAATTTCTTCCTGCTCTCCATTTTCCTGAACCAGAACCTGCAAAGCTTCAGGAACCTTCACCAGCTTGACGTTGGCCTGAGGCGCTGAGATGGTCTTCAACTCAGGAACGGTGCCAGTGACCTCGATCCGGTAGAAGTCGGTGTCGTTCAGAGCGGGGAATTCTTCATCCGCTCGAATTCGGATCTGAATTAGTGAAGGCAAATTTGTGGCTAGACGCTCGTACTTCGCGGTGCCTTTGTCAATGGTCAGGAGGAGAACTCCGGTATCGACCGAGGATTGAAACTCCTTGTTGATCGGGTGGTTCGTGTAGACTAGCTTGCCTAGTTCGTACCTGCTGTGAATGTCCCCTACGACCGCAAGATCGAAAGGCTCCAGCAAATGATCGACATCAATTTCCTCCTTGACGAACTGATTGTAGTTGCAGCGGAAATGCGAGATCAGGATGTTTGTGTGCCCTTCTTGAAACTCGAACTGGACTCCTGCGGGTGGAATTTCCTTTGGCAGGTTGCAGTGGTTCATGAAGTGGAGCGAGAAACGGTCGTCAGGAAAATGAGCACTCCAATCGGTGCTTCTGTAATTAACTTGGATCGTTTTGTCCTTGCCCATGTCTAGGTGCTTGAAGGTATCCTTGCCAGGCCCAATCGTACAATGATTCCCGGAGACTAAGTAAACTTCGACCCCCGCCTCACGACACATTCTGAAGAAAATTAATGCAAGCTCCTGCTCATCTAGGTCAGGCTCACATCTCTCAAAAACATCACCTGCGACAATAAGCTCTGCGTGATGGTGAAGGCAGGCTTCAATTAAATAGTCGAAGAGGCAAAAATAGCGTTCGATTTGCCAGGTTGTAGGAGCCTCTCGCCTGAGCCAGATGTGCCAATCTGCGGTACAGATAAATTTTTTAGGCAACTAGCGCCTCCTCGCTAAAAGGTTGATGAACACTTCTGGCTTTCTTGGCTACAACCTCTGCTTCCGCAATTGTGTCAAATCTTCCGAAGTACATATAAGGGCCTCCTCCTGGCTCCTTGACTCGGACCGTCCATTTGCCAGATCTAGCACATTGGGACACCCCACGCACCCCTGACTTACTTCTTTTAGTGGCACCTTTTCTGTTCTGTCCATTTTCAGATTTTGTTGCCAACCTCAAGTTGCTCTTCCTGTTGTCACACGGGTTGTGGTTAATGTGGTCTACGTCGAAGCCTTTTGGTGCGTCTAACAAAAATCTTGACATGACAACACGACTACTGGTACCCGACACCTTGCCATACACGACTACATAGCCGCCGCGTACCGTTAAACACCAATGCAGCCCACACTCTTTTAGTCGAGCAACATCTTCCGTGTCTACCAGAACTACCGCTATATGATTTCGCCCTTTTATCGTTAGTTCCGTAGTTTTGTCATTAATTTCTTCATATTCGTTGGTTACCCTACGACGCATTTCTTGAACTCCATTTCCCTCAAGGGTGTCAGGCTCGAATCGCTAGGCTTGTCGGTGAGGCCGAAGCAGACCAGCTTCACGTCGGTGCTAATAAATCTACATCCCTTGAACAGGGAATGGCTATTTTCTCGAACCTGATACCCAGGAACCACGTAGCCTTCCGTTCTGGATTTGGGCACGTAAGAGCCAAGGATATCCCCTTCAATTATCAGCTTGTTATCCACGACCTTCGCGGAGTCCACAAATCCAACATTGAGGTGCTGATTGAAATCCCCAAGAATCGGAATCTCCTTCCCTTGTATGGCCTCAGCCATCTGGTAGAGAGCTTCGGGCGCGAATCTTTCTTGCCTCAAGTCAACTTCAGTCGAAGCGGCTTCTGCGATGAATCTCATTTAGGCCACCTCGTCTTCCGGGTCCTTGTCGCATCCGAACAAGGTGTCCATCCCGTACTCCTCGTTGGCTTCACAGGCAATGCCGTGGAGGATCAGATCAATCTCTTCGAGGGCATCGGTGTCGATCTCGTCGAAATTGCGAAGGCCGCAGAGACGATCAAGCACGTAGGCGCGAGCCTCTTTGAGTCGCTCCGGGTTGATTGCTAGGTGATAAATTTTGAATTCTTCGTTCATTTTGGATCTCCTTAACTCGTGGAGCCACTGACAGGAATCGAACCCGCAACATCTTGGTTACAAGCCAAGCGTTCTTCCATTTGAACTACAGCGGCTTAAATTAGTGTCCCGTATGAGGCCGGGACCACGCCTACTCCTGACTCACCCAGCACGTCTACCGGCCACCTCTGGAGTGTGGTGGTTGGCCTCGGACTTTCGCCTGCTAAGACGCTTAAGTTTCCGAGGCGCCATAAGTGTCCCTCACGGGACGTAGATTTCCGGTTCCCTCATTACTACTCAACTGCACCGGAAGGTCGTTGAGCTATCCCCATAACCAGCAGGTCTCTGGAGCAGACTTCCACGCGGTCTGCCAGCGCTGCCTGAATAACTACCGTAGAGTACAGGCTCCTCCCCTTTCACACGTTTCAGGTCGCTCATGTTAGGCTTGGGTACAACCACCGAGAACACAGGTTTGAGCTTCAAGCGCCTAGCAACTAGGCACCTCAGAGGCTTGCGCTCCAACTTCGCTGTACCAGCTACCAGCCTTAGCCAAATAAGGCCATGCCCTCAATGACGTGCTACTCGTCCGCGTCTACACCTCCTGTTCTGAGGGAGAAAAGTGAGCGGGGTTATTTCCTACAGAAACGCCTGCTTCATTTTCTCAGCGAGCCTGGTTGCTTCCAGACTTTCACCAAGGTGCTTCTCGCGAGCATTCATCAGATCCGAAATCTTGGCTTCGATGCCTTCTGCGGCAGTGTCGTGCTTCGAGGAATGGGCCTCAAGTTCACGGATGGCCTTCTGGAAGGTACCCATGATTTGGTCGATGGTTTTACATTTGAGGAACAATTTATTCTCCTTTTAGTTTTTGGTTTTAGTCCTTAATCACGTCCACGGTCTCCTGCATGAAGAACGTGGTCACTGAGCTGATCCAAATCAGGGCGAACATCGTCCCTACAACTCCCCAGACCCAACCTGCTGCCTGTAGCCGGTCCAGGAGGAGCCAAGCAACAATAGTCGGTACGGTTGGGATTCGCACAGGGATCTGCTTGTAGCTGATAACTTTTACTGATTTCATTTTGTCTCCAGAACAACTCCGCAGGCCAGGGAGGGCCTATACCTGCGGAGTTGCTCACTTTTTAGAATACGATGTTGTCGAAGTCGGCGTCTTGTGCTCCTGCACCCAGGCCACCAGAATTGCCAGCCCCTTTACCCTCGATGCTCATTCCGGGAGGAAGAGATTTCTGCGCTTCTTCCTTGCGGGTAGCCGAGATCAACTTGCGCTGGGACTCGAAGCCCCTTACGGACTCGTCAACCGCCTTAACGGTCTCGGTCAGCAGCTTGCGCTCTTCGAGGGGATACGGGCGATCCTTCTGGAGAACCGGAGTGATGATCCAGTAGACGTTGGTGCCGTTGATCTGCTGCTCGGTGGTCAAGAGGGTCGGGAAGAAGTAGAGGGGAAATTTCCCCGCCGAGTCCAGGTACTGTTTGAAGGGCAGGAAGCTGGTACCCTTGAAGTACATGATCGCCCCTTTGGTCTCCTCACCTACCTTGACCTGCACGAAAACCTGATATTGACACGTACACTTTTCGTCCTTGAGCACGTTCTTCGCACGACGCGGGCAGGTTCTGGACATGCACTCGTGGCCCAAGTTGTCACCTACGGCTTTCTCGCCTGGATCGAGCACGAGTTGGCTCTGGCAGATGTGCTTCTTGGCGTCCTTGACTTTCTCAGAGTCCGGGAAGAACGAGAACTTGGTCCCGAATTTCACGATGGTGATCTCAGGATTGGCTCCGCAGTCGATGCCGATGTCCTCGATAATCGTGTTCTTGCCTTCTTGCTTCGTGATCTGGTTGTAGACAAAGTTCCCCATCGGGACGGTGTTGCCTTTGGTGTCCTTGATCGGGTACTTGTTGACTTTGAGAGTCGGGGTCTTATCGAACGAAGTGTTGGTGGCCTGCCCGGTCGCACCAAGAATTTCCCTGATCTCCTCTGGAGTCATGCCTTCAAAAAGGTCTGCGAGGTTCACTGTTGCTGCGTTAGTTTTTTCAGTTGCTTTTGCCATTTTGAGATTTTCCTTAAATAATTTGAGATAGTTGGGTTCCCTCCCTGATTTTTTAAATTCATTTGTGAATTGTTGGTGGAAAAGAGGAGCCCTCTTTGGGAGGGCTCCGATCAAAACTACAGCGCATCTACCATCGCCCTAAGCTGCTCAAGGGATGCACCTAGGAGCTTCTCGTCTTCCTTCTGCGCGATGATCGACATGAGCTTCTGCTTCTTCTCCTTGGACTCCTTGACCTTCTCTGCAGCCTCGGCCTCGTTCAGTCTGACTTCTATCACGCGCTTGATGACCTCGAACTTGAGTTGGAGCACGGCGTCGAGGTTTTTGCTCTTGACGACGAAGCTCTCGGTGTCGCTGTCCTTCAGCTTGCGATGCAGGTCCTTGGCGATGTTGTCGAGGCAGGCGCCGTTGTTGACTGCGGTGAGCGGGAGGTCCCACAGGTCCTCGGTGCTGAGGTTGCCCTTGGGAGACTCGAAACGAATTTTCATCCTGCTGGCTTTTTCGAACATTTTTCTTCCTCCTAGAAGTTGATTTTGAGGGTGCGGGTGAAGCTACCCTTGACTCTGCAAAGTACGCTGCTGCGCTGCGTTGAGGAGAACCCGATTCCACTGAGTTGGTTCTCGGACTCCTCGACCTTCATCTTGGAGCCTACGACCTCGAAGACCTTCCGGTGCGCGTTCAGTTCCTCGTTCAGGAACTCGTTGTAGAAGCCCCGCGCCTTGCCTTCGTTCACGCACTTGTCGAGCATGAAGAAGAAGTGCTTGTTTCCTACGCCATGCCCGTCCCAGTGGTTCGGGGAGTGCATGAGGACGTTGACCTTGTGGAAGGTCTGCGTCGGGAGGCCCCATACGACCTTCGATGTCTGCGAAGAAGGCAGCGACTTGACGATCTCGAATCCGTCCTTGTGGCTGTACTTGATCTGGGCGACTTCGACATAATCCCTGGGGTGCATCACCTTGGGGTACGCGAAGTTGTAGGTGGTCCCAGCGAACTCGATCTCGACTTCGAAACCGAAGTTGTCGCTGTTGCGCTGGGAGAACTGGTGGACCATCAGCGTATAAACGCCCTCGCGCATCTGGCGCTTGTCGGAGTAGTAAATATTCTCCGCAGGATCGGTCCTCATCCCGTCTGCGCCGTTTGCGTCCAGGTCGAGGCACCCACCATTCGGAGATAGCCTGCGGCGGTTCGAGTAGTAGATCTTGTGGCCGTTCGGCTCGATCATGTGGAAGTCGAGGTCGTCGGTATTGTTCCACGCCAGCCTGCAGCAGAGGTCGCCTTCGACCTTCCCACCAGCCTTCTTGACGCGCTCCTTGATCGAGTCCGTCATGTCGCCTGTGTACGACCACGAGAAGTTGTTCGGCCACTTGAACATGCCCTTGGCGTCAGAGTCGATGGGAGCGATCAGGCTGACCATGTTCCCGGCGTGCTTGTTCTCAAGCAGGATCTCCAACGACTCCACCTTCGGTAGAACATTGGAGATAAATTCTGCGATCCCGATTTCTTCAACTCGGTCGAAACTTTTCATGTTCTCGGGAACAGCCCCAGCCAACTCCTCGAACACATTAGTCATCCGCTGCTTGGATTCCCTGTTGGCGAACAGGATGTTGTTCACGGTGATGTCTTCCATGACCGCGTACCTGCGCTGGAGGGCAGAGGTTAACCCGAGTTCCTCGATTGTCCTCTGCGCCTTCTCGATCATGCCCTTGGTGATCAGAGCGCTGGGGCGCTTGTAGTTGCTAGGCGCCACCTTTGCCTCGAACGATCCTACAGACGGCTCCAGGTCCTTGCCTTCGGAGAGATCCACCAGCAAAGTCCCGATGACCGTGCCTCGAATTTTGGAGACAGACTGGGGCACGCTCTTCACCCGCGACCAGCAGAAGATGTCGTGCTGCGAAGCCGGAAGCTTGGCGAATTCCTTCTTCAGCTTCAAGAAGCTCTCCACCGCGAACTTGTGTTCCTCGCCCCGGTACAGCGAATTCTGCGCGATCAGCTCCAGCACTGTGTCGATGGAATCCAGAGAGATTTCCTTGAGGCTCCTCAGGAAAACGTCCTTGGTGCTCCTGGACTCAGACAGTCTGGCGCCGATGTCGAGCCCTTTGACCACTCGGTCGGTCGGGATCTTGATGTAGAAGTGCTCCCAGGTAAGCATTTCTCCCGAATCCGTCTGCTGGAAGTTTTTGTCAACCCCGGCTACGGACTCAGGGTGGAGGAAGATGTTGCTGATTTCGCTGGATTTAACCAGAGTGGAAAGCGCGTCCGAAACTACCTGATAGAAGCCGCCGGGCTGGGCGTCCCAGATACTGACCACTTTCCCGTCGATGATGGCAACTACGTCGCCAACCGCTCTGATAAAGGATCGACAGCAGGTGCAATCGTGCTCCGTGCGTTCTTTGTAGATCGGATCGGTGCCTTCTGGGAAGCTGCTGAGGTAGGTCTCCCAGAGAAGATCCTTGGAAACCTCGGCGCGAAAAAGCTCGTGCTGCTTCATCACATCGAACTGCTTTTGAACCGCTACCTTGAAATCGTTGAACATCTGATCCTCCTTTTGTTTTGTCTTCAATCCATATTTGAATCCTAATTCATTTCTGAATTATTGTCAAGCTAAAAATTCACTTCTGAATACTTTCTGGTGAAAAAGAGGAGCCCCCTCCTAGCCGAGGGGCTCCTCACAACTTCTGCACCTAGTTTGCGGCTATGCACAGCACTACTGTGTAACCGGGGACCACATGGACTTGAAATTCACAATAATCTACTTCGGCCTAAATGTCAAGCAAAAAATTCACATCTGAATATTTATTTGACGATCATCAATTTTTCTGAAGCACGCGTATACGCGGTGTAGCGCCAGCGACGGTGCATTTCCTCATCGTTCCCGAACAATTCCTCAAAGACCATAATTTTCGGCGCCTCTGAGCCCTGAAATTTGTGGCAGGTCAATGCGTAGCCGAAGTCGAACTGCTCGATGCCTCGCTGGTAATATACAGAACCACCAAGGAAAACCTGATCGTCGATATCGAGACATTCGTAGGCAACCCCGTCGTCGTTCGTGAAGTCCAGGTAGCGACCAACCGAGTCATAATTAACGCACGTCCCGAGCATCCCGTTGACGAGCCCCATCTCGTTATTATTTTTCAGACAGATGAGCTTATCGCCGGGTGCAGGGAGATCGCCTTTAAATCCGAGTAATCCCCTGATTTCCTCGTTTAATTTCCTTCTAGTATTGTTGAACCCGCAGATCACCTGATCAGCGCTCAATAAAAATTCATCAGCCACGCGGAACCACGGGATCACGAAGCACGTATCTCCGTGCCTCCCGTACCCGATGTCCTCCCCAATCCGGATCGAGTGAGCCAGGCGAATAATCGGGTTGTCCATCGCCTGGCGGTGGATCGTCTCCAGTCGATAATCTGGGTTGAGCATCAGGTTCGCCTGATCCTTGGACACAGGAGGAAGCTGAAAGTGATCACCGATGTAAAGTACCGGAATCCCGTAGCTTTCCAGATCCAACTTGATCGTGCTACTCACCATTGAGGACTCATCGCAGATGATCAGCTTGACCTTTTCTAGTTCCACGAAGGACCTTCGGCAAAACGTGACTTTTCCTTGATCGTCAATTCGGGGCCGGTAAATCAACCCGTGGATCGTCGTAGCTGGCAAGCCTTTTTTACGAAGGACCATCGCCGCTTTGCCTGTGTAGGCGACGTGGCGGATGTCGTGCTCTTCTAGCTTGAGATCATCGACGATGAAATTTACTAGCGTCGTTTTGCCGGTGCCTGCGTAACCACCAAGGACGAAGGTTTTGGATGTGGAGTCGATGGACTCGAACCAAGTTTTAATCGCGGTGACAGCGCCAGCTTGCTCGTCGGTTAGGGTTATTTCGGACAATTAGAACCTCCCTGAGAAGGGCTGGAGCCAGAAGTCAGCTTTTTCTGCAGCAGCGACTTTTCCACATTCGAGGAGCCATTCCTTGACTTCGTGAACGTCAGGAGAATTAGGGTTCCCGAAATCCTCCAGATTCTCCTTCAGGTACACGATCCCCTCGACTCCAAAAATCTCCATCTCGACTTCAGGCGTGTGGTGAAGGTCAGCCAGCTTCAGGTTCCTGTAGGCCGTCTCGAAATTCTCCTTGAGCCCTTCCTTCACCTTCGCAGGCATCCTCGAAATTTGAAGCGAGTCCAATTGCTTCTCGACTTCCTGCATGGTCCCACATTGGCGAATCATCTTCAGGGCGAAGGTTTCCCCGAGGCCTTTCACGGTCCAGTAACCATCGGAGGTGTCACCCGACAAAGATTTTACGTGAGCGAACTGCCAAGGCTCGATCTCGTACTGCTCCTGGAAGGCCTTCAGGTTCAACCAGAGTTTGGGCGGGATCTTCTCGCCTTGGCTCAAGGGCATAATCATGGGCTTTGCGTAGCCCGCTTGTGCCACTCCGGGACGGAGGAGTTGTAGCATGTCCGCGTCGGTGCTCAGGACCATCACATCGAATTCTTCGAGGTCAACGTGGCGAACCACGAAGCTGATCACGTCGTCAGCCTCCACCCCTTTGACCGAGAGGCAGGGAATCCCCATTTTCCTCGCGAGGTCAACGCAGTCGGGCATCTCCTCGTTCCTGAATCGAGCGTAGCGAGCGAGTTCAGCCGCGTCCCATTTTTTCCTGGTTTCCTCTCGGTTCGCCTTGTAGCCTTCGTAGATGCCCAGGCGGTACTTGGATTTCCCGCCCTCGCACGCGAACACAACTTTGTGGACCTTGAACTGCTCGACGATCTTTTTGATGTCGCTGAGGAAGCTCCAGGCTTTGTCCGGGTTCTTGAAATGGTACTGGCTGAAGAAGGAGTTGGCGAAGTCCACAAGGAGGATTCGTTTTTTCAATTGGACCTCCCCAGCATTTCCTCAGCTTTCTTCCTTCTTGCCAATTCAGCCTCCTTTTCCAGCACCAATTCGTGGACCTTCGCGATCACCTTTTCTTCCGAGTAATTCTTGTGGGTCTTGCCACAGCGGAGGCAGACTTTGGATTCTGGTGAACTGGGGATCGCCCGAGACAACCCACCGTGAAACGGTAGGAACTCGAAGAGCACAATTTCGTCGGACTCCCTTTTCCAATAAAACCAACCATCCTTTTTTTGCTGCCCACCAAAACCCTCGCGGGTCAAGAAATTACCTACCAATTCCCAGAGCAATGGTGCGTCATTCAGAACCTCCCAGTCATGCCAACCAATTTTACAGAGATTCATTTTCTAGCCCTCGATATTCGTGCTTGTTTTGTCATCCCGCAGCCGCAGCCACACAGGGAACCTCAACGAGCCATCAGCCGTAACTTCCTGGCCTGAGACCTCGCCTATTAAACCTACGAGGCGCCCACACAAATGCTCCACCCACATTTCGTAGCGTTGAGCGTCATCAAATCCAGTTCCGCAGTCAGTCTTGATAGTCCCGCAGTCCGACGCCATTTTGACGCCGCCGAGCATTCCTTGGTACTTGCCCTCGCCTTCGTAGGCTCCTACGATTCTCAGGTCTAGGGTGAAAAACTCCTTGACCTTGAGCCACCGCCTTGACCTTCCGAAGTCGTAAGGCCCTTCCATCTCCTTGACAATTAATCCCTCGCCAGGGCCACACGAATACTCCACCTCCTTCCCCTTGGAATTCAGAACTGAATACTTCTCGCCGCCTTTCGTCCTAACGCGGTGGAAAAGCTCCTTCAATTCTGCTTCGTTATTCGCGATAGCGTTCGGCAGCAGGATCAGGTTGTTGAAGGGCTGCTCCTGGCGCTCGAAGAGGGAGGACAGTTCGAGCTTTCTGTCTGAAAGAGGCGCCGACTTCTTCTGCTCAAAGAAGGTTTCGACGGGCAACAAATCCCAGCAAAAAAATCCAAGGTACTCCCTCACTTCGGCAGCAGTCGTGGCTTCGTTCTTGAGCAGAGCTTTGCCTCCCTCGTACACCCAGTTCCCGTCCTTGCACTTCAAGAAAGTTTTGTTGTCCGGATTGAACCTCTTCGCGAGAATTTCCCCGTCGAGAACAAAATCCGTTCCGGGTCTCAACTTCAGGATCTCCGCAGCGATCACTCCGCGCTCATCGAATTCATGCCCTTCCCTACTAAAAAACGTCACCTTCTCGTCTTTGCAGACCGCGATACAGCGAAGGCCGTCGAGCTTCTCTTCTACTAAAACGGGATACTTCAACGTAGGCCAGAGATTCTTCGGCGTCTTGCCTCCTTTGTAGATCGGCTGGGCGAGCATCACGTCGAACGTCGGAATCAATTTGGGAAACGCGGCATTGATCGTGGATTCATCAATACCCGCTTTCAGATCCCTCGTGACAATCCGCGAAACCCACATCGCCCCGGTTTCGGTACATTTTTTCATCAGATTTCTGATCATATTCTTCGCAGCAGTCGATCCGGTTTCATGCTTCGCAAGTAGAAGGAGAAGCTCCTCCAGATCCTGCGTGATGTCAGGCTGAACCTCGTTGTAGGACGAGGGGAACTCGATCTGCTTGATTCGGTAGGTGATGAACTTATTGTAGGTCAAGCTCAAGAGCTTCCTGAGATTCGGAGAATCGTTCCTTTTTAAAATCTCAATCTTCTCGTTTCTTGAAGCAGTTTCTTGGATTTGCTGAAAAACTTCGAACTCTTTCAAATTTGTTCCTCCCTCTTAACCACCGCTACCTGCTCGGGGAATTTATAGAAGATATCCTCTTCGACACTCGACTTGAGCTTGACCTTGTGAGGGGTAATCCCTAAAATCTCAGCCACACAAAGCGAATACAGGTAGCCATTTACGTTCGTCACCACTTGTTGCCCGACTTTCAATTCGTTTCCAACTACGTCTTTCATTAAAAGTTCTCCTCCATAAGCTTCCTCCTTTAGCATTCCACGATCACATCCATAATCCGCTCCCAGAACACCGCTTGTCCTGTGTAGGGGCAACAGACTGGAAGCTCGGGATTTTCGTCGTCTACGTCCAGGACGCAGAGGGCATCACAGCAATCACAGATGAACTCAGTCATTTACGCTGCGTCCTCCATGTCGTCCTCAGATTCCTCCGAGTCTTCCTCTTCGCTCTCAGCCAAAGCGACCCACTCAAGATCGAACTCCTTCAGGTCTGCCCAGGTCTTGCCTACCTCAGCGTCAGCCTTCATCGGGAAGTCCGCAGTCAATCCCTTCGGCCACCTGCTGAGGTGCCTGACGATGAATTCGTGCGCTTCGGAGATCATTGAATCCGGGACTTCCATCTCACACGAATCGTGGATGACGTTGATGATTTTGAAGGGCAACCCACGCTCGTCGATCTCGGCCCACATGTTGACCAGGCTCTGGAGCATCCCGTCACTGGCTACCGACTGGATGATAAAGTTGTTGGCTTGGCGTTCAGCCCTAGCCCGCAGCCCTTCGTCCTCGGAGTCGATGTGAGGAACCCGCCGTTTCCTTCCAGAGACTGCTACCGCGTAGCCGTGCTCCCTAGCGAACATCACATTTTCCTGAAGCATCTGGCGGATGCCGTAGTGCTTCGCGAAATATTCCGCGAGATTCTTCTGGGCCTCTTCAACGGAGATCCCAGCGTTCTTCGCAATCAAGGCAGGAGCGGCTCCATACAAAGCGGCGAATCCTAAAGTCTTGGCGATCTGGCGGTAATTGTTGTACTTCTCCTTGACCTCATGGACTTCGCAGTCGAGCTTGAAAACTTCCCGTGCCGTATTCGAGTGAGGATCGAGCCCGTTCTTGAAGCCCTCGACCATCGCAGGGTCCTTGCTGATTGCTGCGGTGATCCGCAACTCAGCGTTGGAGAGGTCGGCTACGACCAGAGAAGTTCCCTCTTCTGAGATGAAGCATTTTTTGAGCTTCTGTGCTTCCTCGGAGTGCATGGCGATGTTCTGCATGTTAGGGGCTACGCAGCTTATACGTCCGGTCTTTGGTGAGGCTACACGGAACGAGCAGTGAATCCTGCTGTCCACCGAGCGGTTGATGATTGCCAGCACGTAGGTGCTGAGCATCTTCTTTAGCCCCTCCATCTCCTTTATGACCCGCAAGGCACCAACATCAGGGAATTGTTCGGCCCAAGCCAGGAAGCTCTCTTTGTCCGTCGAGTACTCGCCCTTCTTCGTCTTTTTTATCTGCGGGAACTTCAGCACGTCCTTGAAGAGGAACCGCTTGTGGTTCACACTGTTCACGAGGAAAACCAGAGGTTTCTTCAGTTCAGTGATCGCGTTCTTGCGCTTGGCGTTCTCCTTCTCAAGCTGGACTCGGGACAGAAGAGCAACCGCCGTCTGGATCTCAGGCAACGTCTTGAGTTCCTCACCAAGAGATTCGATCCTTTCCTCAAGCTCGGCTTTGTATCGCTCAGCTTCGGGAAGGTCCACCTTCCAGCCACACTGCTCGATCCTCGCCAGGGCGTAAGCGTAGGTGCTCACGTCCTTGAAAACCTCAACTTGCTCCTCGATCTCCAACTGCTTGTCGAAGTAGTCCGCAAGTTGGATCGAGGCATCCACGTCCATGCAACTATAAGGGAACAGGACTTCCAGCGGGATCAAGTCGTAGGTGAAGTCGGTTTTCTTGATCTTGTGCTCTTTGCAGTACCTGGACTTGAAAAGCTCCAGCGGGGCATCGTAATCCCCGAAGCCATCCAGAAGAGTGGCCGCGCAGTACTTCAGCGAGTGAGATTCCCTGTTCTCGTCGCAGAGGAAGCTCGCAATTAAAACGTCGTAGACGTTGTGCTTGCAGAGCTTGGTCTTGTACTTGTACGCGAGGTGCTTGAAGTCGAAGTAGATGTTGGCCCCGATCTTCATTCTGGAATCGTCGTCGATCAGGTCGTTGCACCCAGTTACGATTTCGGCCCACTCTTGCGCGGTCCAGTTCCCGTGGTAATCCGGAGTCGGAATGCAGTAGCCGTAGTTAGCCTTGTGCGAGAACTGAATCGTAAGCACTTTTCCTTGATTAAACTGCAGCGCAGAAGTCTCAATGTCCAGTGCGTACCGGAAAACGTTCTCCTTGTAGAAGGCGTAGAAGGCCCTGAACTTTTCGATGGTGTCCACGAGCGTATAAAATCTAGGCTCGCGTTCTTCCTCGATCAGTTCAGGGAACTGCATTTCCCTCTTAGCCAACTCCAAGCACGTCTTGATCGTCCCTACGATGTCCGGGTTGTGCTTCACCATCGAGTAGGGTGGAATCGTCAGGGCCTTCGTCTGGTACTTCTCGCACTGGATGATCCTGCCGTAGAACTTCGAGGCACCCTTCGAACCCATGCAAAGCTCGAAGGCTTTGGCTGTAGCGAAGAGCAGGAGGTTCGGAGCGTAGGACCCAATGAACTCGTCTACGTACTCGGCCTTCTCCTTGAAACCTGCTGCCTTTCCGTCTGCGTAATCCGACAGGCAGATGACCGAAACATCTTCCAACTCGATCCCAACTTCGGTGAGGCCCTTCAACAGATCCTTCAGCCCATACTTGTTGATAACCCCGCTGTCGATCCAGTCCTGGTGCTGTGGCTGGTCGTAGATGACCAGTACTTTATTATTTGGTGCTTTTCTTGGTGTGATCAAACCTCGCCATCCTCCCAGCAACTTGCGTGAACCAACTCTTTCCGACTACCAACCCGAAACCTAACCGCCACTTTCCCTGAAATAACTTCCCCTGACTTGCTTCGATTCGAGCGACCGCCTGTGACGACCACGAGTGCCCTCACCACGGCTTTGTCCTGCTCCTTGAACGGCTGGTTACAAACCGCGCAGATGTTATGAAATCCTCCTGCCATTTCTACCTCCCATTCAGATGTGAATTTGTTTAGTCGCAGATAAACGTGCCGTCTTTGCGGCCCTCATCCAGGCGAGCCTGCCCTTCCACTTTGGTCTGCAAGCGAGGCCACCACAGCCCGTCCGGTACAGCCAAGCCGGTCATCATCCCAACTGGGAGAGGCACGATGAAAAGGTAATCCTCGGTGCAGTGCTCAACGGCCTCTTCCTCGGTCTCGAAGAGCCCTTCCAGCATCCAGCCGTTTACCTGCCCATCGTCTGCGATACCAGCCATGTGCTGACCCACCGCGTACATTTTCCTGATCTCAGGATTTTCCCACCATTTCATTTTCGTCTCCTTAGAAATCCCACGCTTTCTCTTCGATCTGAGCGCCCTTGCTCCGCAGGAACGGAATCAGCACGTCCTTGAAGCAATTAGGGCAAATGTCTACGTTCAACTCGGTGCCCCAGCCTCCCTCCGGATAACTGGAGCCGTCCTTCTGGCGAACCGTCACTTCTACCTCGACTTCGTTCACCTCCCAGGAAGAAGACTCCCAGTTCCCGCGCTTGGCTACCGCACCGCAGAGATCGCAGGTGGTTTCTGCTAGGTAAGTCTCAACTCCGGTTCTAGGCCGAGTTTCGTACTTCTTCATTTTTCGTCTCCTTTAGGCGTGAGCCAGCGGCTCCCAACCGAACCGGCTCATCCGCTGCAAGTACTCCATCTTGCTCTTGTAGATTTCTAGGCTCGCATAGCAAATCGAATCCCCCAGCATTTCATCCCTGACGAACTTCAACTCGATCTTGTCCCACCAGGCGCAATCAGTTACGTCGTACTCGCAGCAAAAAACCCTCCCATCCTCCAGGAGCACGTCGATGTCCACTTCTTCAGGGCCATACGAGCAACGAAGAATTTCCACCCCACCAAGCTCTCGGATAACCTCTTCAAGCACCGAGGAATACCTCGCACCCTCCGTTGCTTCTACGATGTCGAGCATTTTAGTTCCTCCCGAGGAAGATGAAAGTTTGGTGCGCGTCTTTGCAGAGGGCACGGTAGAAATCTTCTACGCGAATATCCTTAAACACCAGCCAAGGCTCGTCTACGTAGATTCGGTTGAATCTTTCAGTCGGGTAAGGAAGATTTCCTGTGGTCCAGTACACCTGTGCGGGAGTTGCTGAGTACTGAAGGGCTTGCTCGTAACCGCCCACCACAATCAGATCCCCTGCCTTCGCTCTGTCCTTGATGCACTCGGTCTTGCCTGCACGTCGGTTAGGGTTCACATGAACCGTAGCAATATCCATCGCGTAACCCACAGGCCCTAGCACACTGAACCACTTTTCGTCCTTGAAGCGCTCCCGAAACTGCTCATTCGCCTCGACCAGCAAATCCACCGCACAACAAAATTTTTCGTAATGATCCAATTTTTATCCCTCCGGTTCGTACAACTCGTTTCCACATTTCCCCTTCGCGTTGAAAGGGCATTTCCATTTTTTGCACTCGGCACCGAACTCGATCTTGAACTCCCAATTTTCGAGGAGACAGGTGGGGAGCTTGATGGTGCCTCTGCCTGCCAGAGCAAGCTCCAGCCTTTCCCTATCGAGATCCCCAAGATCGTCTCCGGATTCGTAGTACACCGACAAATCAGCCATCGTCACCTTGAACCACGGAGTCAACGCCGCGCAGATCTTCTGAGCCGCTTGGCACCCAGCTTTGTCGGGATCTGCGACGTAGCAAATCTCCTCAGCGCCAGTAGAGAGCAGCATCATGATTTTGTTAGCGCTGAAGTTATTTACGCCGAAATAACAAATTGCCGGGAACCCCATCGAGTTGGGCTTGATCGCGTGGAACAAGCCCTCACCTAGCAGGATCATCTTCGGCTTTTGTTTCTTGACTAAATCAATTGGAAAAAGCCAATTGTGCCGACAGGTGCTGCCCTTGTTCCTTAAATAGCGAGGCTGCTCATCTCCAAGCGCCCTGGCATCAACCCCGACGAGCTTCCCGTCAACGTAAATTGGAACTGCCAGGCGGTTCGAATACCTTCCCCTTAAAACTTTGACCGCCCCGATCTCCTGGTAGAAGGAAGCAGGAATTCCTCGGTAATCTTCGTCCCAAATTTCCCCACTCGGAAAAAATATTTCAGGAGCCTCCTCGACAACCGGAACTTCCTCAGTCTTGCTCAGCCTCGACAAAATTCCTCGTAGCCCGAGCCCAAGCTCCTGCATTTCGTCCAGTTCTTCACCGAGGAGCCATCGGTACATCCCAGCCTGATTTAGCTTAAATCCACAAGACCAGCAGTGGCCCACCTGCTTCTCCAAATTAATCTGGAATGAGGGCCTCCCGTCGATTCCGCCTGCGTGGAGGTGCTGGTGAGGACAGGTGATTGAAATCTCCATGCCCCCTTTAGCTTCGTAGTCGATGCCCCTACTTTCGAGCAGATCAAGGATTTCCATCACTCAGGCCGATTAAAGAGGACAAAAAGTTCCTCGGCGTCAAGCTTCTCAAGCGCCTGCTTGTCCCATTCCCAGTCATCTTCCCCACAGAATTTTGCTAGTTGCTTTTCCTCCAGCATCGCTGCGTCGGTGGTGCTCAGCATCCCCCTTCCGATTACCGCTGCGACCAGCATTTCCTTGATGTCGCTCACCTAAACCTCCCTCATCCACAGCTCCACCAATTGCTCGGTGCTTAGCGCTCCAAGGGCTTCCTTGTTCCACTTCCAGGAAAATTTGTCGTTGAAAGTAGCGAAGCCCTTATCCTCCATCAGCCTGGCGTCCTCCACACTCAAGAACGCCTTGCCCATCACCGCGTCTAAAACGAGTTGCTTGATTTGGTTCATGCGGCCTCCTTTTTAATTCACTTCTGAATTTGTTCAGCCAAACCTAAGACTTCAAATACTTAACTAACTCATCGACCGTCGTAATCATCCCCGGATCTTCCCATTTCATAGCAACCCCGTTCAATTCGAAGTACCTCTTCTTGAACTCCACAGGGTCCAAATGCGAGCAAACTAAAGTCGGCTTGCCTTCCGTCCTTCGGTGCTGGATCAGCATCTGCAAGACGGATTGAGAAAAATCGGTGGTGTACTCCGTCCCGACCATGTACAGGCAAAGCAACTCCGCTTTGTCGGCTGTGGTTGCTACGTAATTATTCTGATCCCACTTTTTGATCTCTTCGAGGAGCTTCCCGAAACTCACCATCTTCGCATCAACTCCGGACTTGATAGCCGCTTTGATAATGTTCGAAGCCGCCTGAAGAGCTGCGGATTCAAACCCCGAGTGGAAGTAGAGGACCAGCGGCTTGTTCAGGATCTTGCCGACAGCACCCAGAATCAAATCGTAGGCGTTCACGGTCTTGACCCCAGCGACCGGAGTTTCGTCATTCCGGATGTACGGGACTGGCACTCCGGAGGCTTTCAGCTTTTTCTCGAAAAACTCTAATTCTTGCATGAGGCTCCAAAGGTGCTGGTCGATTTTCTCAATCAAGCCAGGTAATAAAATTGGGACCTCAGTGAGGTCCCTGTAATTTTTAACTATAACCCTTAGGTAGGGCAGAGGGATTCTGAGGTGGTGCTTGAAGATTGAATGTTGATTCCATCCGAGGTAACCCAGCGGCTCGATTGGGGATTTGTTGTAGTTAGCCCCTGCCAAAGTAATTCGCCACAGCATCCTCTCGGGAGATCTCCAGCATCTTGAGGCAGTGCTTCAGGAGCTTCTCGTCAACAACATCTTCCTTCCGGCAGAATTTGCAGGAGGATTCTGCATAGGGGTCTTCTTCGTCCTCGTCTGCCCGAACAAAACCATCCTTCTCAGCACACTCATCGGAGCACCACACGTTCCCGCAGTCGCAGCATTCAAAGTAACCGCAATCCGGGAACGTCTCGCCACACCTGACACAGGAAAAATAATCAACGCCCATCCCTAACCTCCAAAATTTACTCGCATCGAAGCGAGGAAGTAATCCATCCCGAACGCGCCGACCCCGAGGCTGAGCCCCGCGATCCCATAGAGGATGCAGCAGGCGACAATCGAAGTCCCGAGGTCGTTCATGACCTTCCCGATCTTAACCAACATATCCCCTCCGCGCTTCCAGAATGTGAGCCAATCCAGGACGAGCCACAGTCCCAGAATCTCCTACAGGAACCAAGATGCACTTCGGCATGACCCGCTTGAAGCCTTGAGCGTCCGTGATGACGCGAGACTTGTGCATCTGCCTCGCCAGCTTGATCTCGGCTTTGTCGTTGGAAAGTACTGAGAATCCGCAGTTCTTGCAAAAATAACTAAACTTCATTCGAGATAACCTCCTCGACCATCCAGTCACTGAAGTAGAATTCACAGGCATCATCTTCAGCCTCAAACCAAGTGTGGACTTGAGAATCCTCGTCTTCTTCGTGTTCCCACACTTTAAACACGGCCAGTTCCACCCCACAGAACTCCCGCATCTCATCAACAAACGAAGGTCCTCTGTTAAGGTTATGGAACTCCGAGTTCTCCTCCAGCAGTTTCTTCCAACTCTTGATCCTAACTTTGTCTCCAGCTTTAATTTCCACTTCCTGCCTCCTTTAAAATAAGAACCACTTTTTCTTGAAGTCCGGGCAATCCAGATTTCGGTTTTTACTCGGGTAATCCGCGACGCGCCTCAGGATCTCCTTGCCAGTTCTGGGGTCGTATCCGGTGCCTTCGAAGCAAGACAGGTGGGAGCACCTCTCGCCTCCGAAGTCCCACTCCCCAGGAGTTACGAAGTGGCTACATCGCTTGCAGACCACCTTCTCCTTAATTTCCATCTCCTGCCTCCTTAAATGGCCTGAATCCTGTCAGATTCAGGGTTTGCTTGTAGATTCTTCCGGTCGAATTGCAGTCTTTGCATTCGTAGTAGGTGATCTGGTACTCGTGATGATAGTAATCCACCAACTCCCTGTGCTCGTTCCTCCCTACTCCTGAACACCTCTTACAAAGCGCAAGCTCCTCTTTGATCAAGCCCTCTAACGTCAGGTGCTTGATCGCTTCACGTAAATCCGTGATCAAATCCCAACCCTCCTCTTCCTCTTTTTCCTCAGTGATAACGGCACCACCAATTCAGGCGCCCCATACTTCTCCGTGATTTTTTCCTCAGGCTGAAACTTCAGAAGTTCCTGGTACTTGCGTGAGTACTCCGCACAGCGCGACTTCGTGCCCGTCTTGCACATGTAGACGCATACGGTTGCATCCTTGGTCCCTCCGCATTTCAGGAGAGGACATCTCATTTGCATTGGGTCTCCTCCAGATCAGGCAGTGGGCAATCTTCGGGGAACACGTCCCACTTGATACGATCCCCCGTTTCCACGCAGTACTCAAAGCCTGACCTCACTTCGCAGCTGGGGCAGAAAAGGCAGTTCAAAATTGAGACGGTGTAGATTTTCATGTGGCCTCCTTTTTAAAAACTTATGTCCAAGAATTTAGCTCGGTCGAAAGCCCGAAGCTGCTTGAAGTTAGACAGAATCTTATTGGGTAGGGCATCTAGGTCTCCTCCAAGTCCGGCAGTGGGCAGTGCCAGGCGATCTCGTTCGTGTTGGGAATGCCCTTTCCACTCGCAGAACAATAATCAGAGCCATAACCTTTGCTCAGATTAGGGCAGTTGTAGCAGCACCAAACCTCTTCGGTGTAGATTTTCACGCAGCCTCCTCAATTCGCCTCTTGGCGATTTCAAAATAATTCTCATCCAACTCCATCCCGATGAAGTCTCGACCCAAGCGCTTGCAGGCGACCCCTGTAGTTCCCGAGCCCATACAGTTGTCCAGCACAAGATCACCTTCATCCGTGTAGGTCCTCAAAAAATATTCCACCAACTCAACCGGTTTCTGCGTCGGGTGAACCCCGTTCTTCTCAACAGAGAACCTCAGGACGCTTCGTGGGTACCTTTCCACGCTCCCTCCTCCGGAGGAAATGGAATCCGCCTCAGCGTAACAACTGCCCGACCGTCGAGTGTAATAGGAGTTGACCGGCTTGTGCCCCGTGGTCATCTGCGGGTGATATTTTGGCAACTTCTTGTAGAAAATCAGGATGTTCTCGTGAGCCTTCATCGGAGCTTTCTTCGCATTCAGGTGGCCCGTTGCCGTGCCCTTCTCCCAAATCCATTCGTACCTGAGCAGCTTCAGGTTGCTGGCTCCGAGCACTTTGTCGAAAGGAGTCTGCGCGTGCAGCGCGATCACTCCTCGATCCTTGATTACTCGTTCGTAGTGCTGCCAGAGCCGGTCCAGCGGGATTATCGTGTCCCATTTGCACTGGGTCGTTCCGTAGGGAAGATCCGCACAAATCATATCAACGCTTTTGTCTGGGACCGACGAAAGCAGTTCAAGGCAATCGCCTTGTATCAGGTGAATCGTGATAGGCCCTCCTCCCTAAAAACTAATTTTCGTGAACTTCGCTTTATCAAAAGCTTTCAACTCCTTGAAGTCGCTCAGAGGCTCCCCCGGAATCGTTTTGTAATTCCTGAATTTCATGAACTGGTTCGTGACCGTGCCTAGTTCCAGGTCCTCCTTGTCGGTGACCATCGCGATTGCCAAGTCTGCGTCGTTGATGATGTTCTGAGAAAAGCGAATCTTGCCTTCTTTGGAGTCGAACTGCAGCGGCGTGATGACGATGCAGTTCCCTCTCCTGGCGAACGTCTTCAAGGCCTTGGACATCTCCAGGTACCTCTCCCAGCTCTGAAGTCCTCGGTGCCCTGCACCAGCCGGGATGATCGTGATGTAGTCACAAACATAAATCCGGACGCCCTTAGTGCTCCGCAGCAGTTCCATCTCCACCAAGAGGTCATCGAAGTTTGGAGCGTGGTCATAAATATAAAACCCCTCCGGTTTCCGCTCGAATCGCAGAGCCGCTTCCTGGATGAACTCTTCTTCTGATAAACCCGCTTCAAGGCTCTCCTCCACAAAATTCACATCTGAATTGATGAAGAGAAATTTCAACTTAGCTGCCCTTAATTTCCCCCGCTCCTCCTTTGTCAATTCATCAGAAATAATGTTGCCGAGATCCACGTCCGATTCATGGGACCAGATCCTTGCCATGATCTCTTTCTTGCCCTGCTCCCAGCTCCAGTAGGCGACTCCCTCGCGGTACTTGTTGTACTGGTGGATGCCGATGGAGTGGGCTCGGGTCGATTTCCCCGTCCCGGTGTCGCCGCAGATCAGAACCAGCGAGCCAAGGGAAATCCCATTTCTTCGGTCGATGTCCGGAACGCCGGTTGTGCGCCACTCGAAGCTAACATCTGCACCCGCAAGGGTGAGCATGTCGGAATTCAAAATCTCGTTATCGCCCGTCAGTAGGATCTGCTCATGCAACCCGCTAAAAAGAGCGAAGGCCTTCTCCGTGTCCCTTGCTTCAGCGGCGTGGGCGATATCTTGGAGTCCCAATAAAAGATGACGCATCTTCACCTGGTCCGTCAGCTCGGTCATTAGCATGTCGTCGGTCAAGCCGTTGATGTCCCGTTCCTGGATCTGATCCAGCAAAGCCATCAGGTATCGCTGCTTGTCCACCGTCGAGCACTTGGAAGCTACGTTGCTCCTGAGAACGTCCCAGCCGATGAATTGGCCTGTGTCCACGAAGAATCTCTTGACCAAGGTGAAAAGTTTAGCAAGCTCCTCGTTGCCGAAGTGCCTTGGAGAGAGCCTTACTAGAAGCTCAGGATTTTTGTCTTGAAGCACCTTCTTGAGCGCGTTGAGTTCCAGTTGAACCGAGGCGCTCAAATTCGTACCCACCCAGTCGCAGGCGGGACATCAATAGTGTCCTCTGCGAGCTTTTTGAGACCAGTCATAATCGAATCTCCGGTCGTGTGCCTAATCAGAGGCTCGTCGTAGACGTCTTCGTCTGGCCGGGAACCGAATTTATCTCTGTCGAACCAACCAAGATCGTCCTTGACAGGCTCGTCGTAGGCGTCTTCGAGCCACTTCTTGGTCAAGGGAAAAACCACTTCCTTCTCGATGTCTTCCACGAGATTTTTAGGCTTGAAATGCTCCCGGATGTAGGCAGGGCAGAGGCTCTCCGGAATCTCAGCCTTGTCCTCCACAGGTTTCAAGCGGTTGGTTGCACCGAGGTCCAGTTTTTCCTCAGAATCTTGCGTAGTAAGTATCGGGGGAGTAGACTTACTATGCTGGTTAAAGTCGGAGCAGTAGACGATATGAGCGTCGCATCCTCCATACTCCCCAAAGAACGGGGGATTTTTGAGGGGAGGAAGTAGCCCTCCAGTCGCTGGAACATGACTGGTCGATTTGTCTAGCATCTCCTTCATGCAAGCCAAAAAAGCATCTGACTTCTCCACAGCCTCCAAGTTGCTGATCTCCCTCTGCAAATACCACAAAGCCTTGCGAAGATCCTCCAGCGTTTTCCCTGAATCCTTCTTCCCCGCTCTCGAAATGTACTTCACGACGTTGCCGAGGCAGAAGCCAAGGTTCCAATTTTCAATAACTTTAATCGCTTCGTAGGTGTTGTCCTCGCCACCGTAGTGGCTCGGGTGGTTCACTTGCTCTTGGCTCATTAGTCCTCCACAAATTCGATTTCGTCTTCCGCTACATTGTCCCCGTACAGCTTGAGGCTCAAGACATTGCGAAGCTCGTAGGGGTACTTCACGGCATCCCAGCCCTCGACTACCTCGCAAACCGTCCCTTCCGGAATTCCGTGATCTTCCGAGCCCTTCACCACAACTACCCGATCTCCTACTTTAAATTTCATCCTGCCTCCAATTCACTTCTTGATTTTTAATTCACATCTGAATTCAACTTAGCACGAGCCATGTGGCGTGTCAAGAGAAAAATCAGGGTTGCCAATAATTTTGTATCCTAGTCCTCGGTACCACCTCAGCCGATTGCCTGCGAACCTCCAAGCCAGATTGCCTCGGTCGTAGAGATCGTAGACGATTGGCGTGGGTTTACCTTGAAGGGCTCTTACTATGCGGCCTACGAGCTGGGTGACGGTGGCTTCGTTGTTGACTGGTTTTGCTAAAATCAGGACATCCAAAGAAGGCACGTCAACTCCTTTCTCAATTTTCTTGTCAGCAAAAACCACCTGCACATTTCCCGAGGCAACCTCGTCCTTCAACGCTTGGTCCTGCTTTAAAGTGGTCGAACCTACGTAAAGAGTAGCCGCACAAAATTCACTCACCTTCGCATGGAGGTAGGTCAATGACTCGATCCGAGCGCCCACGAATAACACTCGCCTTCCACGCAGGACCTCCTTTTTTATCAACTCGATGATGAACTCGTTCCTCCTGTCGTTCTGCGAAAGCTCAGTCAGGATCTTAGAGAAGTCGTCCGGGTTGTTCGAGCACCAGGCAACGTCCGTGGATAGAAAATGGATCTCCGGGATCATCGTGTTGGAGTCCTTCATTTCCACGGAAATGTCCGCGATCAGGTCCGTCAAAACTTCATTCGAAAATCCCTTCTTCATCAGCGTAGCTGTGGTCCCAATCCGATAGCGGTTGACCACAG
>Ga0209727_1000269_pt1 | contig 63818 bp, 97 predicted proteins | sample RifGroC1_FD_183995 | JGI IMG/M metagenome (GOLD analysis project Ga0209727, IMG submission 183995) | Groundwater microbial communities from Rifle, Colorado, USA - Groundwater C1 (SPAdes) (version 2) | ecosystem: Environmental > Aquatic > Deep subsurface > Groundwater | place: Rifle, Colorado... | reverse complement strand
TAGGCTGCGTGCGCCTGTTCCGGCGTATTGAAACGGCCAAGATAAATACAACGACCTCTCACCCTGATTTGGGCAACCCACTTCGCGCCGTCTTCTCTCCAAGAGACACCCTTGAAGCCCGAGGTGTTCTGTCTCGACAGTCTCTTGTTGGCTTGATTCTGCGAGCCATCTGCCTCCCGTAAATTTTCCCAGCGATTATCGCTACTAATGGCGTTGATGTGATCAAGCGGCGTTTTAGGCCACTTGCCGGTCATGTAGAGCCACGCAAGACGGTGGCCAGCATATCGTTTGCCATTCAGGCGAATTGACACGTAGCCGTTCAGCGCCACGTATCCAGCCTCACGGCTGGTTGCTCGTTTTCCCAGCTTCCACGAACGAAGCCACGTCCACGCGCCGGTCAGTGGCTCGTAATGCAGTACACGCCGAAGTTCTTCGGCGGACAGGTCATCTCTGTTTGGCAAAAACGCCGCGAGGAAGCGGGTGGGCATGGCGGAGGTTCCGAAATTGGGGTAGGATTAGAGGATGAAAACGCTACTGATACTTGCAGCCCTGGCTCTGGCGCTAGCCGGCCCGGCGGTTGCTGGAAAGACCACCCACACCATCGGTGGCGTTGAGTGGAGGGAATTGACCCCCGCCGAAGTCAAAATGATCCCGGTGCTAACCGTGCTCCGACACAAACGGCAAATCCCACCTGCCCGCTTCGATTACTTCAACCCGAATGTGAAAATTATTCGGGCAGCCAATATCGCCAACAAGTGCGCCGAACTTAGAACCAAGATGTTTAGGCAAGCAGTCAAAATTTCTGCGGCGAAGCCACTCGCCTGCGCCGTTTCATCTTACCACGTCGAAACAGGTAAATGGGTGAGAGATAACGGAACCTGTACAATCGTACTGCCAAAGAACAGCCCCTATCTTGCTATTCTGATGCGACATGAAATGGGGCATTGTGCTGGATGGCCGTCTAATCATCCCGACTAGACTCCAAAACGTCCTCGCGTCATGTCGTAAATTGCCATCAATTCAGCAGCGCTTAAGGCCCGTGACCATGCACACACTGCTGCTATTCGACCACCAGACTGAAGTGGCTCGGTGCCATCTGAATCGGCACCGATTTGCAATATATCCGTAGCGGCGGCCGATGAAGCGCTTATATAAGTTGAGCTGTCAGCATCCGCAGTCCCGTTCACTTGCGACAGCCATGTTCCTGAGGCTTCATCAGCGGACATTGCCACGTAATTCCATCCGCCAACTGTTGGATTAGTTGCAGATGCGAAATTAGGGTCCGTAATATCAGTGCCGTCAGCAGCATTAACATCAACGTTGACTCTGCCGTTAACGGCCGATGAACCAAAATAAATCTTGATGCCTGTGTCTGTCGCTGCATTGTTCGCTGTTGACATTAATCGCTGGCCTACGACGGATGTCGACGCAAGATACGCCCACCAAATAAATGTAAAGGCAGCATTATCCTTGTGTAAATTGTTCACCCATGTCGGGTTAGATTGCCCGAGTCGGAAAAAATCCCCACCGTCGAAGCCCCAATACTCCCCCGACGACAATCCTCCGGCCGTGCCGTTGAATGTCGGGTCATCGGCCGCTGCCGAGCCATCCGCACCGAGGAAGAAATCGTATCCATTGCCGGACAGGTCAAGCCACGACTGCCCGCTCGTGTAGCTCGCGGCGTCGCCAGCATCGAGGCACAACTCAAGATTTGTCGTTAGCCCGAGAGCGTTGATGGCTCCAATCAAACCGTAGTTCAGCCCGCTCATAATTATTGCGGTCATCAGAGCAGCGTCCGCGTCCATTGCAACGAGAATGAGAAATCCGTGCACGATGCGTTGGCGCTGATCGTGACCACGATGTCATCCCCGGCCACGAACGTATTGCTTGTTGAGTGTGCCTGCGATTGTTCCGCCGATGAAACTGCGTTGGCAGTCCCACCTAACGCGGTCGTGTTGACCTTGAACGTAGCTGTAGCAGTGCCAGAAACACATTTGGTGGTCGCCGATGTGATCGTTCCGCCTTCGGTTGCCTTTAGAACAATTGTGTAGCTACGGTCGCTCAGCGAACCGAAGATGGCCCCGTAAAACGGCTCAGTCGTTTGCGATATGGCAGCAGCGGCAAAAGCAACCCTACCCGCGGCGGCATCGGCTAATTCAAGCAGTGCCCGGCCGAATGCGGTGGTGGTTAAAGCCGCGATGGCCGTCAGATCGCTATCGAGCGGCTGCCCTGCGGCCGGAATAACGAGCGCGGACTGCCACGCTGCTAGCGTCGCCAGCGGATCAAGACCTTTGGTGAACGAAGATCGATTCACGTAGGTACATCTCCCTTGACGGACATCAGGTCAGAACGGCCTTGCCAATCGCGCCTGTCCCGGCCGCGCCATTCGCAGCACTAGCTGCCGCAACTACAAGCGTCAGGCCACCAGAGCAAGAAATAGCGTTTGCCTTGCAATAAGCACCGCCACCGCCGCCGCGCCCACCGTTGTCATTCGTCCCGCCGCCACCACCGCCCGGTGCGGTACCGTTGACGCTATCTGCTCCGCCAACACCACCGTTTGCGCCATCGCCGCCTTTCTCCTGAGTGCCTTGGCCGCCGGTTGTGTTGATATCTCCACCAGAAGCCGTGCCGCCCTCACCAAGGAGGTCGAAGGTCCGCCCTCCAATGCCGCCTCCTGCGGTTAGCGACGAAAATGTCGACGCATTTCCACTCACAGGAATGGCGTTGGACTGTGCCCCCGTCCCGCCGCCACCCCACAACTCGGCTTGCAAGATTACCGCGCTGCTAAATGTCAACGACCACGAGCCGGCTGTCGTCAAAGTCAGCGGGCCATCAACATCGAGGTCCCATGTGGACAGCCCACTAACTGCGGGTGAAATTGCAAACGATCTGGTTAGCTGTGCTGCAAACATCGCTGGAACGAACATCACTGCATCGCCTGCACTGACAAGAGACTGCCGAGGTCGCTGATGTGGCACACGCACGCAAACTTGTGCCCGTTGGTAGTTGTGAACGATGAGCCCGCGACTTTCGTCCAGCCCGAGGTCGTAATCGCTCCCGCCGAGCCATCGTTTGTGATGTCGAGCCAGTACGAACCCTGATTGGTCCCCGGCGCGAGCGTATGCGCACCGCCGTTGACATACTTTTGATGTGGTCGGTCGCCGGGGTCGGGCGTCACCGTGCCCGATGAAATCGTGCCCAAATCCTTGACTGTGACCCGGACTCCTCCAGTCACTGCCTGATCCTCGACATTAAGAAACGCTACCGTTGTGCTATTGGCAAGGAGGACAGAACTACCGGCGACATTCGGTGCAACATCGAATGCATATCCCGACGATGCCCCTGCGAATGTCAGGGTGTTAGCCGAATGCGTTATCGTCACATCGCCGGAATCGAAGTTGATCACTGCGCCAAGATCAAGAAACAGGTCAGACCAGTTCTTCGACGTGGTGCCGAGCGAGCCGCTGTCGGTGGTTTCCGGGTAGAGCGAGCCGGTCGTGTCGTCTATAGAAACAACGCTGGTCTGGATGCCGCGTGCCGTCCCGTCGCCACGAATGATCGAATTGTCGGTTACGGTGCTTCCGGCCGTGACTGCATTGGCACCCGGATTGACGTTCAGAAGCAGATAGCCGGTCGCCCCCACACTGGAATAGGCGAGCATGTAGATGCCGCCCAACACGATATCGCCCGACGCCGTAGCGGTTCCGTCAGCGCGGTAGATGCTTTTTACCGCCAGTCCGTCGATGGTGGTAGTCGCCGCACCGGTCGATGTCTTGTCGGCACGGAAGGCGATCAGGACGCCGTTGGCATGGGCGGCAAGCCCCTGTTGGGTCGCAATCGTATATTCGTTTGTGGAACCTGTTGATAATATGCCGCCGCTGATGTCGTAAAGCAGCTTGGCAAGCGCCGCCATCATCGAACGAGCCGAGTTGTTGAGGGTGGACGGAGCTTGGTTTTCTGCCCAATTGATGGCGCCGTCCGCATCATCGTTTGACGCAGCAGTTCTGCTCCACAGCCAAACGCTTTCAGTCATTGTATTATCTCGCGATGATTAGATGATTAGGTGTTGCGCAGTGCCGTCAGCGTGCGGCCCGCCGAGTTGACCCACGATACGGTGCGGCGGTCCGGCGATATGCTGTAGTTGTAGTTGGCGCCGCCCTGTGCAGTTGGGGTCGGCCCGGTATATGTCGGCCCCTGCGGTCCGCCCGACGATCCGCCGTAGTACGGCTGTCCGCCGCGCGCCGCAGCACTCGACGGGCCGTTATAGAGATTGGTCGGCGACAACATCATCGGCAGGGCAGTGGAACTCGCCATCTGCTGACGCGCCGGCTGCACCGTAATCGCCGGGATCGCCGACATAGAGCCGGGCAGTCCGCCGCGAAGATTGTTGAGAAGCGGACCAAACCCAGCACCGCCGGTCGCAGTACCCGGAAGCTTTCCGTAGGCCATTGCAAGCGCGGTTAGTCTCTGTGCGGCGGCGTTCTGCGCATCCGTCAGGTTAAGATTGTCCGTCTGGCTTCTTGCGGCAAGGTTTCCGGTGGGGGCCGCGTACAAAGGATTGGTGGCGTAGTAGGACTGCTTCACCGTTGGGATGGGTGCCGACGACAGCGGAGAGCGGTTCGCGCTTCCCGACGCCATTTGGTAGAATGACGGCACACTCGACGACGCGGGCGATGGTTCCGCCGCTCTCGCTGCACTCGACGGCATAATACTGCCAGCCGTTGCACCCTGACCGACAACAGAAGCCACGCGCGATGTTTGCGGAGCGGCTGGCGGGTTCCTGCGAATGTAGGCTTGACGGATCGCTTCAGGCGTCAACGCCGTAGAGGCTGGCGGAGCAAAGCCGAAATTACCACTACCGCCCGCGGTTGGCGGGGCAATACCTCCCCCGCCACTGGCCGTACTCGTGATCGGAGCGGCTTGTGAACGCGGTGACGGACGCGGTGACGGCATCATTCCGGCATCGAGCGCCGCCAGCGCCTCGGGTGACGCCAGCGCCTTGATGCCCCCCATGAGTTTCGGTTGCTCAAGCCCGATACCGGCAGCTCGCGAGATGATCTCCGGGTGCTGCGCCTTGACCGTGCTGAAGTAGTCGGCAACCGCTTGTGGGTCCGTGCTTTGCAGTTTGGCCGCCGCAAGCGTGACCTTCATGCCAGCGAATGGATCGTTAGGCGAAGAACCGAGAACCGTCCGCAGGAAATCCGCCCCGACACCCTGCGGCACGGCATCGGACATGACTGGCGGGTTCATGACATCCGGTGCTAACGCGGTCGGTACACGCCCCCAGTCGGCGGCGGTTTTCATGTCGGTGGGGACCGACGCGGGAGGCGTCAGCCCCGGACTTGCCATCTGATCGCGGGCGATTTGCGAGCGCCGGTCAAACTGCATCTGCCCTGTCCCGCCGACAGGTGAGGCAATACCGGCTCCGCCGGTCGCGGCTAGAGCGAACGGTGCCGACTGCGGACGCTGACGCGGCAGGGGCATGCCAGAAAAGGCATTGAACGTTTCTTGGGCCGATCCTTCCGCCGATGGCGATATCCCGCTACCGCCCGTCGCGGCAAGCTGCATCGGCCGTGAGCGAGGTTGGGGCATATCGGCGTAAGCGGATAGAGACGCCGGGATGGGCTTTGGCTCTAGGTCTGGAAACGTGGCAGCGATGGCTGTCTGTGCATTGGGCCTAAGGTGTGGGAGTGGTGGCGTTGCCTGCGCAACCATCGTTCCGACGTTAGCCGGCGGTGTCGGCATTGGCACGTTGGCATTGTATGACTTTAGAAACGCCTGTTCTGACGGATCGGTAAATCTTCGCGAAGCAGCTCCACCTGTACGACCGCCTGCACCCCACACCGCCGCCGGACGACCCGGACCAGAGTACCCGACGTGAAGCGTGCCCTGCCCGACGCCGTTCGACATATTGTAAATGCCGAAACGATCTGCTCCGGCTTTACGCACTCCCGCCGCAACCGCGACTCTTTGAGCATTTGTCCACAGTCGCCCATCGGCATTGTAGCCGACCATATCGAATTCAGTACCCGCCTTATGTGACTTGTGGCCGGGTCCGCGCCCCGCAACGAACTTTACACTCGCAAGACCAGCCGCTTCGGCGGCTTGTTGAGCGGCTTCCATGTACCGTAGCGCACGATCCGTCATTCCCTTAAATGACGTTCTGTCGCGGACTGCCTCGGTTGCAGAAAATGCCATCGGGCTAGTATCCAGCCTGTCCCGTGCTTGGAGATTGGGTGCCTTGCTGCATCATCAAGCGCCGCACAAGTTCGCGCTTGGCCGCGTCGATCTGATCGGGACTAGGACCACCGGCTTGAGCCGGATCGCCACCGAACATCTGCTGCGCAATCCGCGTCACGATATCCTGAGCGGAGCTGGCGTAGTCGCTCGCCATCGCACCGACTGACGGATATTCCGTGCCGCCCGGAAAGCCGACGCCTCCGCCCTGCGGCATCGGTGGCGAAGCTTGCGGCGGCATCGGCGGCTGTTGATTTGCCATGCCGAAATCAGGCGCGCTGTTCCCCTGCATCATCGGCATGCCGTACCCGGAGTCGCCGGCCATGTTCATCGGCGGAGCTTGTGAAGGCTCTGGAGACATCATGTCGGGTTGATCCAGGACGCCGAACCGCGGCGTCTGCACGTCCGGTTGCGAGAGCAAGCCCGACATGCCCTGTGTCATGCTTTCGGCCTGCATGCCCCGAAGTTTCTCGGCGACGTTCGGGTACCGCGCCGCGTTGGCTTGCATGGCCGGGCTGAATTCCGAGAAGTCGGCCGACATGTCCTGCGAAGGGCGCATGTTTGGCATCGGCGGGGACATCGGGCGAGGACGCATGTTCGGCATGGGCGGCGTCATTGGCGCGCCGGACACCTGCTGGCCGGACTGCATCGGGCTATCCGAGGTGCCGGCTGGCGAGAGAGTGGCGGCATCATAGTTACGCACCGCCTGCACCAATTCTGCGGTAGCCGTCCCCGTCACGCGAAGCCCCATTGCCCGCTGAAACTCGCTGATCGTTGCCGCAAGGCGCTTGTCATTCTTGCCGGTAAGCGGCAGATTGGCTCCCGCCGCATTGAGCTTCTTCCGCAGCCACTTATGAAAGTCAGCCATTGCGCATGCTCGTTTTCTGTCTAGGAATGTTGTTCACGACGCCGCTACTTATTAGCGTTGTCGCGGTCGGGTTGGCGTATGGCTCGATGAGTATTCTGGTCAGAAGATGAGATTACGACGCCTCATTTTGGCTGTCGTTTTCGTCTATCTCCCAGCGATACTATTATTCAATTTTCTAGCCGGCTATGAAGTGACGGCGCTCGGCATGATTGCGCTTGTCGGAATCGGCGTCCCTATTGTGGTCCTCGTGGCAATACTTCTGTTGCCGCTGCCGCCGAAATAAGACGCTGCACGGCACCAATGATTTCCTGATCCTGTCCGGCCGCCGCCGGTAATGTCATCAAGTGCGCGCCCCAAGCAGCGCGATTCCCGCTACGTTGAATTTTCATGCCGTTAGTAAGCCAGCGCACTAACCGTGGGCTGGTCATTGCTTTTGACAAGCTATAGCCAGCCGCCATCGCCGGTACGGCAAACTTCGGTGCGGTAAACGCGGCAACCAACGTCCAGAACGCTTGGTTGACCCGCCCGGTCCCGGACGTATTGCCAAGGCTCTGTACGCGCTTCAATTCGCCGAGCACCGTTGAAAGATCGTCTAACGATTGACGCAGCGGACTGGCGCGAGAGCCGAACAGGATATTTTTTCCCTGCGTGGACAACGAATTGAATTCCGTCATGAACGTAGCCGGAGAAAACTGGTCGAGATCGACCGAGGTCATCGCACCCGGTTTTGGATTTCCCATTTGACGGATGATCGTTGCCGAGAAATCATCCCACGCTTCTTTGCCAACGGTGCGTTGTATCTGAACGAGCTTGCGCCAGTCCTCGCCAGCACCCTGTTTCGCCAATCGCATGACGCCAAGAAACGCATTCTCGCCGCTGGCGCTCGGATCAAGAAGTTTCTCAACAGCCGGAAGCCGCGATGTCGCCAGCGCTCGCGTGTACCTGTCGGCTTGCTTGATGGCATGGACAGCAACATCGCCACCGTTCTCGCGAGCCAGCGCAAGCATATCCTGCGTTAACCCATCATAGAGACGATTGATCGTGATCTTGTTGATGCCAACAGCGCTCCCTTCGGCGGGCCGCAACTCGCGCACGAGCGTTCTCAGTTGGCGGAGATCGTTGAATGAGATTCCGCTATCTGCCGCACTGGTAACAGCCTCCGAGAGTTTGACGTAGTTCTTGTCCGTCACCAGCCCGCGAATTTCAGGATTGGCAATCATGCGCTCAATATCCGAGATCACGCCGCGAGTGGCCGTTAACGGCGATGGTTTTGAACCCGTCATCAACGACGCGGCATAATCGTACAGAGCGTCTTGACGTTGCGGAGCAACGACTTTCTTAAAATGCGTTGCCCCTGCTTGTAGCCTTTCCCCGGCCACCGATTTACGCCCGACATCGCTTAGCCCGCTTGCGATTTCCTGCGCTCGGACTGCCGCCTGATCGGACTGCGCTATCACCGACTTGCTGATCGGTACGCCAACAATCGTTTCGTTCAAGGCATGGGCGATACCAGATACGCCGCGGTTACGAAACACCGCCGCTGCTGACGGCTGTACGTTGGATCGAGTGAACGCCCCGACAATTTGACTAGGGCTCAATCTGGCTCCCGCCATCGGGCCTGTAATAGCGCCAGGAATATCCGGGCTCATGCGAGAGAGAGGAGATGTGACCGCTCTTTCTGCCGCACCCGTCCCGCCCGCCAAGCGAGATGGCGCACTCGATGCAACACCCGGCAAGATTAACCGCGCGGCGCTTGTCACCGGCCCCTCTGCCATCTCCGGGGAGCGCTCATAGACCATCGGAACGCCGGTCGCTGGATCGGTCAAGACCACCTGCGACGCGGAATTCGTCTGCTGCCCGTTGACGTAGTAATTGCCGTCGTCGCCGATCATGGCCTTGCCGACCGGCTTGTAATTCAGGTCACCGTTGAACTTGCGAACGATAGGAGATGTGCCCTGACCGCCGGCCTCAATTCCACGATTGAAATCCTGCAACAGTGCACCGCTCGGATCGGGGCGATTGTCGCTCCATTTTCCGTATTTCGGTATGAAGCCGGGAGGCAATTCTGGTGAAGTCGGACGCAGCACATCCGGCGGCACAAATCGGGTGGGGGCTGCCGCCTGCGTTGGCGGTGCTGGACGCTTCTGAAGAATGAAGCCAGCAGGCAGTTGTGGAGAAGCCATCTACTTCACCGGAACCCATTGAGTGCCATCCCAACGAATGTGCTCGCCAGTCGTCGGATTCACGGCTTCGTCGCCGACATTGATGGCCGGGGCTGCTGCGTTCTGATTCGCGCCCGGCTCCAACGGCGGCGGCAACTTCACACCGCCCGTCAGGTCAATCGTGATTTCAGACGGATCGTAGCCGTAAGACTTGGCGAGATTTTTGTAGACATCGCCATAGGCGTTTTGCCTCATCGTCGCCGCTTCAAATTGCCGTTGCCCCTGTTGGACAAAATTTTCCCGCATTTCGGGTGAGAGGCGCGATCCGGTCAGCATCTTATTGTAAAGCGAAACGATCTGTTGCGGGATGCCGCCCGTCTGTTCCGCCGTCGCATACTCGCCCTCTCTGACCGCTGAGCCGGGATCGAGCATCTTCATAAACGAGTACACCATCGCTACGTCGCTGGCACCCGTGTTGTCGTTCGCCGACGCTTGCAGCCGACCATAGGCATCGCGCACTGCCACAAAATCGTTGCTGCCCTTGATGTACTCAGCGCGAAGTTTCGACTTGTTGTCGAAGTCGATATTGGCACCCTGCGGATTGGCAGGCGCGTCGCCAGCAATCACAGGCGGGCGTCCATCCGCGTACACCCATGCCTTGACCGTCTTGCCGCTACCGCTTGGATCGGCAATATCGGTCAACGTTGGCTTGGCGTCTGCCTCGCTTGTTGGGGCACCAAAGACCGCCGCAGGGTCCGTCGCTCCGGTCGGGTCGGTTCTCACTACCTGCCCGTTGACATCCATGTAGCCATACGTTTTCGGTTTCGGCACGAGGCTTTGCGTGATGTAGTCCGATGCCGCCGACGTATCCGGGTTATTCTCGAAGAACGCCCGCGCTTCCGGTGTCAGCGTCTTGTTGGCCTTGAGATAGGCCGTCATGGCCTTGCGGCTTGCCGCCCTGTCGACAATGCCCTTATCGAAGGCCAAAGCCTGCGGCATCGTTCCCGCTGCTTGTGCGAAGCCCTGCCCGAACGACGGGGCGCTGCCGAGCGACGATGCCAGAGTGGATATCATCGCCGGATTGTTGCGGAAGAAATCGACGATGCCCTGTCCGAAATCCATAGGCTGCGACGAGCCGGGCGGCATGGCGCGTTGCGTGGTGGGGTTAGCAGGCGGCCGGTACCCTCCCATGAGCGGATCGTAAATCGTCTGCTGCGAGCCGTTTAGCACGCCGGGTTGCCGGTAGATAAAATCAAGCAGCGCCATTTGGCCTGTCCCGTTTGTTATGGAATGCCGAGTACATCAACTAGAACATCCCAAGTACGCCCCCGAGTAGCCCGCCCCCGAGAATCCCCGGAAGTCCGAATGAGCTACCGGCCTGAGCACCCGTCAGGCCGCCTGCCAACATCCCCTGATAAGGCGACGGGCGCGGCACTGACTGCGAGATTGTGCCGCCGAGTTGACCGGCCCCGCCGATCAGTGCGTTGTAGGCCGCCAGACTGTTCAACGGTGCCTGCTGGTTGGTGTTGAAGCGGTTGATCTGGTCCTGCATCGTCCGCGTCGCCAAGTCTTCGTTCTGCGCGCCGACCGAGGCCAGGCGCTCATAGGGCGCGAACTGCTGCTGATAGATGCTCGGGGCCATGTTGGCGAACGTAGCGACGTTGCTCGCCGCTTGATTACCGGCCTGATTGATCCCCTGCCCGGCCCCCACCATGTTGGCGATGTTGGCTCCCTGCACTCCGGTCATATCCCCGAGGAGGCCGCGTTGATTGGCGATGTTCTGATTCCACTGATCCGACAAGGCTTGATTGCGGAAGCCGCCGACCTGATCGGCAATTTCTCCGGTCATGGCATCCGAGCCGAACCGTCCCCCGACCGAGAATTGCCGCGCGATGTCGTCGCTGAGTTTTCCGGCCTGCCTATCGACGGCGTTCGCGTAGTAGGGGTTGCTGGACTGGTCGAGAAGCCCTTGTAGCTGTCCCCCCGTATTGATCTGGTTCTGGCCCGTGGCAACGCCGTAGGTGCCCTGTAGGGCGTTCTTCTGCCAGTCCGACATGCCACCGGAATTGAGGATGCCAAGCGCTTGAGTATTGGACGCGGTGCCGAGTGGGTTTCCGGCGTTGGCCGTGTTTTCTATGCCCGACATTGCACTCTGTGTCTGGCCTGAGAACGGCACGACCGTCGAGCCGGGATTGTATTCAAAACCCTTTCCGCTCTGATAAGCGGTCTGAGCGCCGCCTAAAACTTGCTTCAAATAAGGCTGACTAACGTCCCACGGCTGGGATGTTTGTGTGCTCGTGGTCTGCTGTTGGCCGCCGCTGCTCATTCTCGTGTCTCGCTAAATGTTATACGTCTGCCGTAGGTGAATTTTACTTACACCTTGACGCGATATTCCAAACCGGGTCGCAATAGCCCGTGGCGTCATGGTGCCTCTAAGGTCTCTAATTTGCTTGGCTTGCAAAGCAGTCAACTTCGCCATGCCGTTTCGTGCACCGCGTGTGTGTACGCCGTGCAGCACTTCATCTGCCTTGTTTTCAGCCCTTGTTGCCCACCGCAAATGCTTGCGAGCAACACAGCCCAAATGCCCCTTGCCACAACTATGCGCGGCTTCATGCTTTGGCGTTGGTGGCGGCCCATTGAACGCCTCGCAGACGAGGCGACTTACGAGATGACCAGCGCCTTGATATTGCATCACGCCATAACCAACGGTGCGAGCGAATGGCCACGCGAGACAGACATCACCATCGTAGGGAAGCACTACCTCATGAAAGTAGCGAAGCGGTTCGCCTCTGGATGTACCTCCGCCAAGCGGATCGCCGTGTCTTCTCCACCTCATCCAGTGCTTGGCGCACCACCCGCGACCGTAGTGCATCTTGCCGCAGCCAGTAATTGAACATAAACGAGGAGCAGCCATTTGAGCCTCCTTATAGGCTTGAGTGGTTAGAACCCGTCGCGGCGCTGATAACGTCCGGCGGGTTCGTCTATTTATAACATCTTTCTAAGTGCTATCCGAACAGGATTGTATTCTGGCAATAATCGTTGCCACGAAAATCTGCCTTCAATTTCGATTTCGGTAATGCCGTGTTCCCGCGCCAACTGCTCAAACCGAGCCAGCGCCGGCCGTAGCCACGACTTCATGTCGCGCCCGCCTATGGACTCTATCGTCATGATCGAACCGCGCTGCGCGGTAGAGGCCGCAGCCAGCAATGGAAGTGGACATGCCTTGTTGAAAATCGCCCATAAATCTGACTGACGAGTCTGGGCACGATAAAGAATCAAGGCCGGCGTCAAATGCGTCGGCACGCGCCGGCATGCCCGCGCGAAGAACGGTTCCATAAGCGGCCAAGCTTGTCCAATCAGATCGCCCCTGATCTGATCGAGAACAATCTCGTCAGACACCGATGCGGTCGCTCATGCCGGGCCGGCCGACCATGTAATAGACGCTCACATGCTGATTGGCGGCGCTCGGCGTCACCCGTAAAATGCCCCCGGCGAGAAGAACGATCTGTAAATCAGTCAGGCACAAAGACCCGGCCGCCGGCACCACGGCGTTCTTCTGTTCCTGATACTCAACCGCCCCGTCGTAGCGAAACACATCGGCGGTTCCGGCGACACCATCCGACGCGCAAATATTAATCCCGACGATTACGTACCAAAGCCCGCCAGCGGCAGGACAGGTGAGAACATCGGTTTTCGTGGCGCTCGCCGGCTTTGCCCCGACATTTTCGTAATGCCCGCCGATTTCAATGGAAGCCACTACCGTTCCCCGTCCTCGACAACATCGCCGGGAGCGAAATCAACACCAAAGATGTGGGTCCACGATTGCCCGGCGGCGACCGATACTTCAACGCGATGCAATCGAGCGCTAACCCGCGTCGGCACCATGCCTTCGGTATTGACCGACGCCGACGCGGCCCACGCGACCGAGCCTTGCGGACTTTCTCGGCCAGCCACTCTGCCCGTCACATTTGCGGCATCGGTGATCGGACGGAAACCGGAAACAAAAGCGCGCTTTCCCGGTATCGCCTGAAACTCCGATGTCTGTACGGTGGCAGCCATATTGGTGCCGTTGAAGAACGCCATCTTGTATGCGGAATCGAAGGCCGCGAGGTAAGGCGTACCGCCCAGCAACGCCGGAGAATCGAGAGAGATCGGCATCGTATCGAGATTGGCGTAAATCGCGTCTAGACCTTCCAGCGTGTAGCCCAGCGTTGCCCCGCCGAAAATCACTGAGGCACTGACCGTGGCGTGCGTCCAACGGTTCAACGGAATGTCGTAGCAGGCGATTATGTCGAGTACGTACCCGGTCACGCCCGTTGACGGCGCCAACCAGAAAATTCTAGGCACCAACGGATCGCGCGTCCCGATAATTGCGTCAATCCGGTCAAGGTTGATGTTGGTCTTGAACCACTCGTCGGTCACCCCCAACCCAATCGGCACGCTGACATATCCGGTTTCGGCCCCGATCTTACAAAACCCGGCGCGCGACATGTAGTAGGACATCCCTCTGATGGTAACCAGACTATCCGGCGCGATGCACCCCTGCCCTGTTTCGATCTTGACGAAGTTGAACACCGCCCGGCTTGTCGTCGCGACAAAGCGCCGAACTGCGTTCTCCTGAAATATCATCCCGGTTTCAAGCGGCGTTATGCCGGTCACAAATCCCCCGTCTGGAAAATCCTGAAAGCTGGAACTACGTTGTCCGTGCGTCCAATACGCATCGTTGCCGAGGCCCGACCATTCCACGCCGCTCGGATAGTTGGCGGTTCTCCCGAGAAACACAAAGTCGCCGACCGACTGAACGATCCTCGCCTTGGGAGGGGAGCCACCGAGATCGGCAAACGCGCTTCCTGAATCGATGTCGAGTACCTGAACGTTGTCGGTGCCGTTGACCGCGATAATATCGGCACCGAACTGCGTCATCGACCAACGTTCGTCAGCAGGTAGAGCGTATGTCGTCCCCGAATAATCCGACCATGACGTTGCGCTGGCGAATTTGTACAGTTTGGTAGCATCGCCGGCGATGACCGAATACGATCCTGTTACGGTGCGAGCGAGAAACGCACCGCGACACACGTTCCCCAAAGCTGCCGAGAATGCCGACAAGGACGGCCACGGCCGGTAGCTGTTTCGTCCGGGTAATACCCCCAACGCCTCGCCGGCCAGCGGCGAATTCAGGTCATACGCATCGGGACTCCAAGGTCCGAAGGGTTGCGCCATCAGAATTGCGTCGCCGTGATCCGACCAGACGCCACACGCTTGACCGTCGTTGAACGAAGCTTGGAAAGCGCCACACCTTCGGCAGTGCGTGCTATGGCGGCTCTTTCTACGTTCACATTGGTGTGCGCGTAAAAGTCAGCCTTCGCATGGCAGCGAAGCAACTCATATGCCTCGGTCATCCAGACATTGCTTGCTTCAGCATCCGTCGCCGGGGCCGCTTTCTCAATCGCGCCAACCGGGCGGATCGTGTAGGCCGCATCGGGAACCGGGTAGAGCCAGAACGAGCGGTCGAAATACGCATAGGCATACGGAACACCTGTCGGCGGACTTGTCGGGCCAAGCAGATATTCCATCTCAACCGGATCGTATCGCGACAGGCAGATTTCGCGAGTGCCATCGTTGACAAACACATCGTCGAGATCAAACCAGAGCGGAATGTCGGCATCGTCGGCCGACGTGTATCGGCTCTGCGACGCGACCGTTGTGAAGGTCGATCCACGCGTCTCGTTGAAATAGAACCGCGTGGTCTTGTAGTGCGTGATGGCGGCGGTAATCGCCGCCGCGATTTGCGATCCCATATCCGATCTTGCAAGATCGTCGGCGATGGTCGCCTTGAGTGCAGTTAACGTGGACATCGCGTCTTACCCAACCAATCGCAATCGCGCCGGCACGCCCATTGCGGTATCGTCGTCAGGCACGTCGCGCGTAACCACGGCGCCGGCACCGACCATTGCCCGTGAGCCGATGGTGACGCCGGGAAGGATGACGGCACCAGCGCCGATGGACGCGCCCCACAAGATGATCGGCGGCTCGGCGTGATAGTTCGTGTTGCCTGCCCTCGGCATTTTGTCGTCGGTCAAAACAACGCCCGGTCCAAGAAAGGCTTTGTCCTTGATGATCGTGCCGTTCGGAATGAACACGCCGTGCTGCAAATGCACGCCCTTGCCGATGCGACAGTTCTTGCCGATGAAGCAATTCGAACCGATGACAGTATCGTCGCCGACCGTCGTTCCGGCACAAATCGTCGTATAAGCCCAGACCGTAACCCGCTCGCCGAATCTGACTGTTTTGGCAATCGATACCGGCTTGTGAATAGTTGGCATCTAATGTGTCCCTGTCTTCGGGATTTCCGCCTGCGCTCTTGCCAACCACGCTGCGAAATCGCCGACGAAACGCTTCTGTCCGACATGGCCGCAGTTCATGGTCGGATCGAGCCACACATCGACATCGTGCAAGCGGAGCGTATTGCAGATGTGAATGTCCTCACCGACCAAAAGACCGTCCACGGGACGAATGTCGAATATCCATGCCGATGGTGTACCGGTACCGAGGATGGTGTATTTCTCGGCTGCGTCCCAAAGAATATTGAGCGCCTTCCGCGACAAGCGCATGAAGCCCGTCCCGATTGCCAGATCGGCAGCCGTGATGATGTCGTGCGTCGGGTGCCTATAGAAACCGTGAACGCCGCCCCATGTCTTGACGTTGTAGAGTTCGCGAGCATCGGTTTTCTTGCGTACCGGGCCGCCGACGCAATCGACCGGATAGGACAGGAGTTTGACGATCCATTCAGGCTCCCAATCCTGATCGGGACCGATGATGATCAGGTCGTCGAAATCTTTCTCACGAGCGGCGGCAACCAACGAATTGCAGGCGTTCTGCACCATCGCGTCGCCGGGCGGGAACAACCACCTGAGATCGATGTCATGCTGCATGCACAGTTTGATCGTCATTCCGAGGCTGTGGACATACCGAACGTCCAGCGACCATGTGTAAGCGGGTGTGCCGATGAGAACCCGTCGCTGTGCCATGCAATCAGTTCCTTGAAATGAAAAGGGCGGACCAAACGGCCCGCCCCTCACGACACATGCGCTGCGGTTAGTGAGACTTGGCTTTCTTCATCGCCTCGATTTCGGCCGCCAGCTCCTTCACCGCGTTGATCAGCGGATAGACGAAGGCCGACTCGCCAAGAATTTGCTGTCCCGTCTCACGTTCCTCCCAGCCGTGGAACGCAGCCGGCGGAAGCGAATCGAGTGCCGCTTTCACGTCTTGCGCTCCCATGCCGAGTACTACCCGCTGGGTATTTATGCCGCTGGTATCTTCCGGACGAAACGCCGCCGGCCACTCCGAGGGATGCCTCCAAGTGTACTCGATAGGCCGAAGGCTGCGGATGAACGAGAGACCAAGCGTCGAATCCCGAACGACGTTCTTCATTCTGAGGTCGGACGGCGCATCCCACGTCTGGTCTGTACCGTAGTCGCAGGAGATGGCCCTGGCATTGCTGCCTATTGTAACCGCGGAGTCGGCGGTTCCACTCGCACCACTACCCGCAGAGAGCACAATCCGATCAACAGCCGTCGCTGAGCCGGTCTGGCCGTTGTTACCAACGATCGTGTTGCCGTCACCCGTGGTGATCGTGTTGCCGGCCTGATCGCCGATGGCCGTGTTCTCAATGCCGGTCGTCACCCCCAACAGCGCATCGCGACCGATGGCAATACAGGAAGTCGCTACCGTCATCACCAGCAGCGCGTCGTCGCCGATGGCAATGTTGTTGATGCCCGTCGTGCAAGCACCGAGGGCATCAGTGCCAATCGCGACGTTTTCAACGGCTACCGTCATTGCGTCGCCGGCACCGAGTCCAATTGCAACGTTGTCGGTGCCCGTGGTGAGCGCGCCCATTGCATTGTTGCCAATGCCGATATTATTGATGCCCACCGTCTGGGTTTTAAGGGCATCCCGGCCAACGGCCACGTTGTTGACGCCAGTGGTGTTGAGCAGCAATGCGTCGTCACCGATGGCGATATTTCCATCGCCGAGCGTGTTAGCGCCAAGCGCGTCGGTTCCAATCGCGACGTTCTCGACGCCCGTCGTGTTCGCATCCAGTGCGGTGGCACCAATGGCGATGTTGTCCGTGCCGGTAGTGAGCGCCGCCATGGCGCTCTTGCCGATGCCAACATTGTTGATGCCAACGGTCAACGCCTTCAGGGCATCTCCACCGATTGCCACGTTATCGATGCCAGTGGTATTGACCAGCATCGCATCGTCGCCAATCGCGATGTTGTCGGTTCCGACCGTAAGAGCACCAAGGGCGTTGGAGCCGATGCCAACGTTGTCGATGCCGGTGGTCACAGCATCCATTGCACCTTGGCCAATGGCGACGTTGTCGTTGCCCGTGGTCAGGGCGGTCAGAGCGTTCTTGCCGATCGCGACGTTGTTGATGCCGACCGTCTGGGTCTTGAGTGCGTCACCACCAATCGCGACATTATCGATGCCGGTGGTGTTCGCCAGCATTGCATCGTCACCGATGGCAACGTTGTCCGTGCCTACAGTGTTGGCACCAAGAGCATTGGAGCCGATTGCGATATTGTCGATTGCAGTGGTTGCCGCATTCAGGGCACCATCGCCGATTGCCACGTTGTCGGTGCCAGTGGTCAAAAGTCCTAGAGCGTCATTGCCAACACCGATGTTGTTGATGCCGACTGTCTGGGTCTTCAAAGCGTCGCGTCCGACCGCGATGTTGTTGACACCCGTCGTGTTCAAGAGAAGCGCATCGTCGCCAATGGCTATATTGCCATCGCCGAGCGTATTCGCTCCCAAGGCATCGGTTCCGATAGCCACGTTTTCAACGCCGGTCGTCGCGGCGTTGAGGGCGTTGTGACCAATCGCCACGTTGTCCGTGCCCGTGGTCAGCGCCCCGGACGCATCGTCGCCGACAGCGATGTTGCGAACGCCGACTGTCTGGGTTTTCAGCGCGTCCCTGCCGACCGCAACGTTACTGACGCCAGTGGTATTAAGAAGAAGGGCATCATCACCAATGGCGACATTGCCGTCACCAACAGTATTGGCACCCAGAGCGTCCGTGCCTATGGCAATATTTTCGACGCCAGTCGTGTTTGCGTCGAGCGCGGTCGAGCCAATGGCGACGTTATCGGTGCCCGTGGTCGAAGCGGTCATCGCGCTCTTACCAATGGCGATGTTTCTGACGCCGACCGTCTGAGTGGTCAGTGCGTCGCCACCGATGGCAACGTTATCAATACCCGTGGTATTGGCCAGCATCGCGTCATCGCCGATCGCGATGTTATCTGTGCCGACCGTCGTCGCACCCAAAGCATTGGAGCCGATACCAATGTTATCGATGCCAGTCGTCACCGCATCTAGAGCGTCGACGCCGATGGCGACATTGTCGTTGCCCGTGGTTAGAAGCCCCAGCGCATCATTGCCGATAGCGATGTTGTTGATGCCCACCGTCGCCGTCTTCAGCGAATCCCGACCGATGGAAACATTGTTGATGCCGGTGGTGTTCAGGAGCAGGGCGTCATCGCCGATTGCGATATTGCCATCGCCCACGGTGTTTGCGCCGAGGGCATCGGTGCCGATCGCCACATTCTCAACGCCTGTGGTATTGGCATCGAGTGCCGTTGCGCCGATGGCTACGTTATCTGTGCCCGTCGTCAGGACGCCGAGCGCCGAGGAACCGATGCCGACGTTGCGAACACCGACCGTGCTGACATCCAGAGCCTCATCGCCAATCGCGATGTTATCCACGCCCGTCGTGTTGGCCGTGAGCGCCGCATAGCCGATGGCGACATTGTTTTCGCCGGTCGTGTTTGAATCGAGTGCGGTCGTGCCGAGGGCCACGTTCGTCTCATAACCCGAGCCGCTGCCGCCTGTAGCTTCGCCGTGACCCGTCGCAACCAGTTCCTGCACGAGCAGGCGCATCTTGCGATAGCGCTTCTCGGTACCGCTAATCCCTGTGCCAGCCATTTTTAGTCTCCTTCAGCGGAAGCGGGGCACACGGCCCCAACGGCTATTCCGCGAGAGTGAAAAGGGTCGGGGCGGGAACAAGCCCCACCCCATTGGTTACGAAATCGACGGTGCGACGAAGTATTCGAGATAGACGATGCACTCACCCGTGGTGCCGTCGTCGGACGGCGCCGTGGTGAAGTTAGCCGTCACCGTGCGGGCCGCAGTCGACCAGCGATTGGCGTCGGCAAGATCGTCAAACGTCGTGTAGATGTCGCCGGTATTCAAATCCACGGCCGAGGCGAACAGATCGTCATCCGAGCCCGACACGCCGATGTCGAGATCGTCGCCATTGGTGTCGTCGAACGCAGTAACGATCCAGGTTGCGCCGTAGAACACGACAGATCGCGGCGGCAGCACGCCAACCGTGACCGCCGCATTGGCGGTGCCGGGAAAGTCCTCGTAGGAAATGCGCTTGATCAGGTAGTGAACCTGGTTGGTGTGGAAGCGCTGACCAACATCACCCGCTGTTCCGGTAGCCATTGTTCAGCCCTCCTTAGGTATGCGCCGCGGCGTAGGTCGAAATCGTGATCGCACCGAAGTCCAGCGAGTTGAATACCGGCTTCTTCAGACCGAGCAGCGATTGCGCCGACACACCGAGTTCGCGTTGATAGTCGAAGGTTTCCTCAACCCATTTGAATGCGGAACCGGGAGCACCCCTGCTGGGCGGATTGAAGTTTGTGCCCATACCCATCATGGCCGCTTGCGCACCGAGGAACACAGCGCGCCGCACGGTCGAGATCGTGGCAAGAGTGGACGAGTTAGCGCCGGGCGTGACGTTCTCGGACTCGCGGAGTACGACGCCGTTGTACATACCGAGCGCGCCAGTGAAGATCGGGTTGTTCTTGCCAAGCCCGGTGTAAGCCGTCTTGGAGAAATCCATCCATTGGCCGGTATCGGTCGAGGTTCTGAGATCGACGACCTGATAGGGATGCAGATAGCAGACGAAATGCTCTGCCCCTTCGATCATCACCGGGCGCAGCGGAACCGATGATGTTCTTGCCAGTTCCTTGGCATAATCGATCAGCCTGAGATCGAAAACGTCATCGGATTCCAGCGCCTGATCTGTAGTGTTCGATTCGCCCGAGCCGGCCGCCGCGAAAATCTTGCGGCTTGTCGTTGGCGCGGTGATTGTGTTGCCGAGATTGTAAACCGCCAGTGCACCGTCAACCGTCAGACCGCGATGCGTATAGGACGCCCCGGTGTAGCCGCAGACGTGGAGGAAGAACCCGATTGCCATGCGTTCGGCAAACCAGTCCTTCAGTCCGTTCTTGGCCTCCTGTCGCGTGTTGAACAGGATGCGCTGATTGTCGATGGTGTTTTCACCCTTGACGCGAACCGCGTGCGACAGCTCGTTGAGCAGAAGCGAATCGCTATAGGTCGTCAGGGATTCTTCATTACCTTCGAGCGTCTGGCCTTCGGTACGGCCGGCGCCGGTTAGTTTAGTGCGGAGACCGAACGTAACCCGGTCGCCCTTTTCCTTTTTCATCTCGTTGCGAAGATGGATGATCGAGTCGGCGTCTTCACCGATGAGCGGCGCGACTTCCGTCGCCATCAGCGCTTCTACCTCCAGCCCGCGAGCGTAGCGCTTCGCAGTCAGGGCATCGCCGACCGCATAGGTCGTAACAGCCATTTGTGGCCCTCATGATCGTTCGGGTGTCGGGAGCGCACGAATGACGTTGTGCAGACGGAGCTAGCGCATGACGGGCGCTGAGCAGCCCAAAAGTCCGATCACGAGGACTGGTCGAAGCAGCGATTTTTTCTAAATTGGAATGGCGAAACCGCTGCGGATTGTCGCCTTGCTCTTATAACGGGGAGCTGCCGAAGCCCGTTAAATACGGGCAGTTCACATCAATAATATTCATCCATGCGCCGAAACCGGCGTTAGGTCAAGAGCGACCTAGAGTTAGTTTCTCGACCAGCCTGTCATACCCCTTCGGATTACCCCGATTAATCTTGGCGACGAACGCCTTGAATTCGTCAGGCGACATGCGGTCGAGGGATTCGAGTGTGATGTCGGTCTTGCCGGCCGCCCCACCGGCCTGAGACAGCGAAGTCGAGACATCCTTGATCTTCGCCAGCCGGGCAATTTCCGTGGTGCCTTTATCGGCACCGTTCGTCTTGCTGTTCGCGGCACCGTTGGTCACGACTTCTTCCGTCGTCACTTCTTCTTCCGCATCCGGCGGCTTGTACCCGAAATCCTGGGCCAGTCCGTAGATCACTTCGGCCGGGCTTTCCCCCGACTGAAGTGCGGCAAGCGCGATCTGCATCTCGTCGTTCTGGATGGCGTTCTGTCGGGCAACAGGATCGTTACGGAACGTCGGGATGCGCGACAATTGTTTATCGCGCGCCGTCATGAGATGCTTGTAAGCCGCCTTAAAGTCAGGATGCTCCTGCTCGAATACGGCGGCGTCGGCCTGATAGGCACCGACAAGTTGGCGGTTCTGCTGCTGTTGCGTAGTCTCCTGCTGCCTCTGCGCAACTTCCTGTTTGCGTTGCTCACGTTCGGCCGCCGTCTCGTTTTTCAGAGCCTCCAGTTCTTGCCCGAGATGCTGAGCGTAACCGAAGATATCCTCGTCCGGGTCCGGCGCTATAGGAGCCACATCACGCGGCTTCAGTGCCTCATTGAGAATGCTGAGCCGTTCGTCAAGCCGCGCCTGCCGTTCGGCGGTGGCTGACCGTTCATTCCGTAGGGCTTCCTCGGCGACCTTGCGCTTGTGGCGCTCGGCCTCCATAGCACCGTGCGGGACGGTCGTTTGCTTCTTCGGAGCAACCTTTTCGTCAGGCTTTTTCTCGTCGGCTTTCTTTTCGTCAGGCTTTGCGGCATCGACAGTGGTTTTGTCGTCTGCCTCGCCGGCATCTGCCTCAACTACGGCGTCTTCTTCCTCGTCGGCCGCGTCCTCAAGGGGGATATCCTCGGGCGGCGTTTCAAAGAATGCCTTTTCCTCGACAGTCAGTTTGGGTGTGGTCGCCATGACTATGCCTCCACCGTAACTTCAGCCGGAACAACTTTAGGTGGGCGGCCCGGTTTGCGCTTGGCCGGAGGCTCAATAGGTTGCCACTTGCTAGTGTCAGGCTCTGGCTTTGGCACGCCGCTAAACTCCTCCGCGCTGCTCACGCCGGTATATCCGCCACGATCCGCAAGTAATACACTCTGTTTCGCTCCGATCAGCGCATTGCCGATGGTCGTTTCTAGAGCCCTAACCCGGTCGCGAACGTCGTTCACCGCCGCTTCATCCACGCCGCCAATGCGTGCTTGCAAATCCTTGATGGCATCCACTATCTGGGCCATAAAATCGCGGCGCTGTAGTTTATTCGCCTTGTACAAGACAAGTGCTTCATCGAGATTCTTTGCTTCCTTCACGTTAGTTTCTCCTTGGCTTTTAACGTTAGCCGGACGAAGCGCCACTCACGCGGGCGCAGGCGAAATACTCAGGCGGCAATCGTCGTAAAGCTCCATGTCGTCGTGCCCGCTTGAGCCGCGACCGGAGTTCCGGTGGCATCGTCAACCACGCCAGCGACCCAGACGATGTAGTATTCAGTCGAGTTAGCCAGATTGGCCGTCAGGTGCAGCGTCAATTCTGTGCCGTTCGTGATCTCGCATTGACCGGCACCGCTGCCGCCATCGGAAGAAACAATCCAGCTATCGATGGTCGAATTATCAGACGTTTTCTTGAGCGTGACCGTAAACGGTGCCGCACTCAGAAACACATTCTCACTGAATGTAACGACCAGCGTTGCATTGATTGCAACGTTAACGGCGTTGTCGGCCGGGCTATACGTCGAGACGGTCGGGGCAGCACCGACAACGGCACCACCAAAGAGCGGGTGCTGAATCCATTGGCTCCGCCGATGTTTCAGTCGCATGAGTGGCTGTCCGTTTTAACGGCGAGAAAAGTGGGGCGGCGGCGGTGGCCGTTTTCGCGGCGCACTGCTGCGATGGCGTCTGCGGTGGATCAGGTGATGAACCTGGGTGAGCCAAGATGTATCGGCACCGACCGACTCTGCGAAATACCCCCGCAGAACAACAGCACCGATCGATCCGCCGCTACCGTAACCGCGCGTGACAACGGTGCGGATCGACACTTAGGTTCTCACAAGGCTCGTCGGACTCGTCCCATCGTCCAAAGTTCCGACAAATGCCGTCGTCACGTTGTCGAGTTTCTTGACCGTTTTCGATGTGCCCGAAATTGCGAACTGCATCGCGTCCTGATGCAGAGCGAACAATGCCTGTACCGGGGTTGGCGCAGCAGCGTTGGCGGCGTAACTTTCCGTCATCGCCACCGTACCCTTGGCGAAGTCGTAAGTAGAGGTCAGCGCCATCGCATCGCCGGCCTTGGACGGTGCGTAGTTGCCTTGCAGGGTTGCCAACGTGGCACCGTCAGTTCCGGTGAGCAGGTCGAGATCGTTCTGTGCCGTAGTGAGCGCGCCCGATGTGGCAAAGCCCGTCGCCGTCACCCAAGCCGCGTCGCCACGATTGCGAATTGCCTCTTGGCTATCGGTTGCGCCGGCAAACGTCGCCCCCGCCATGTCGAGCAGGTTCTTGGCGAGACTCGCTCCAGAGCCGAGGTCTGACGGTGCCCCGATTTCAGTGTCGAGAAAATTGTCGATAGCATCGACACTGGCTTGCGTCGCCAGTGCCGTCAGCCCAGCTCCAGCCACTCCGATGTCGTCGGTGTCGTCCAGAATCGCCGCCGTATCCACTTTCATTGCGATGATGTCGGCCGCGACGGTCGCACCGGCCGCGCCCGTGACCACAGCACCGTAAATCGTATTGGCGTCCGCTACGGGATCACCAATGGCTTGACCGAATGTGCCCTGCGTCTGATGAGCGGTGGCGTCCAAATCCCACGTTGCCGCCGCATTGACTGCTGCTGTCGGCACCGCCGTCGTGACGGACGTTTTCATGGTCGCGGTAAGGTCGCCATTCGTTGGCGCATTGGTCAGGTTGGTGACGGTGGTAATAACACCGGCGGTGATGTTGGTCGGCGTCGCGAGGTCTTCAATCCCCCGCGCCCGCGTCTGGACGTTCAGCGTCAGGTCGGTCCACTCCGCCCCGGCGGCGTCCGAAAATATGATCGTCAGGTTGTCGGCGTTCGTCTCCGCTTGGCTGAGCGTGATCTTGACCAGTTTGGACGATGCGGGCGTGACGGCCGGAAGCGTTCCGAGATTCGCCAATGCCCCGCCGTCAAGGCTGATCTTCACGTCCCCGGTAGCGAGCGTCGGGTTCGCCTGCCATATACCGGACGGCGTGCGCGGCGCAAGCGAGACGTAGGTGATCCAACCCGCCGCGTTGTTCTTGATCGGATCGGCTTGCTGGGTCATGAGCTACTTTTGAATAACCGTTGCCAGAACCTTGATGAGCGAGCCGAGGACCGTGCGGGCTTGGGCCAGCGTCGTGACGTTGGCGGCAATCCACGTATCGATCTGTGCGGGCGTTGCTGTCTTGAGACGGTTCACAAGATCGATGCGTTCGGTCAGAGCTTCGAATGTTGCGTTCCGTAGTTCTTGCGCGGTCGGATTGGGGGGGCACGTAAGGAGCGAGTGTTCCTCCCGCCGTTACCCACGCAAGATAGACTTGATAGTCCCGGTTGCCAGGATCGGCCGGGATGCTTGCGCCATCGGAAAGACGGATGACGGTATTGCTAGGCTCGCCCGTGAATTGATTGATTGTCGCTTTGTACACGGCTCAAATCTCTGCATCGCCAACTATGAAACCATAGTAGCTGCCGCCCACCGTCAGACCGCTCGTGCTGATATAGCCGGGCGCGTGCTCAGAGATCGTCGCAAGCGAGGCTGCGGCCGTATCAACATCGCCCGATGCGCTCCACGCTCCTGCAGTGCCAATCTTGCTATAGAGCGTGCCTGTGGGTGTGGTTCGCTTGCGTGTTCGCCACGGCGAAAGGTTCGAGATGAACGTGGTCGCACCAGCAATGTAGTAGAGCAGGCCAACATCAGTGTTGGTGCCGGGAGCCGTGGCTAGCTCATAGCTTTTCTCGTAGTATCTCTCGCAAAGACTTAGCTCATTTGGAAACGGACGGAACTCCCGTGTGCTCGCGACCGCGCCGACTTCAAATTGCAGCGCTCCATCGAGCGTCGCGTTCTGCGCCGCCGTGCCTTCGGTCCAGATGACGACGATCAGGTTGTTTGCGCTTGAACCGACCGTCGCGGTGAGCGCCGTCAGATCGGTCAGCGTCGCCGCTGCCGGCGTGATCGATCCGACAGCGAGAATGTTCAGGTTGGCAGCAAGAAAGAAATTGTTGGCGGTATAGGTGCTGCTGGTCCAATCTAGCACCACGTCCGATGTAACCGTATCCTCCGTACTCGTCCACTCGCAGATCGCATAGCGGAGCGCAGCATTGAGCGAGAACTTGATCCGTCCCGACAGCGTGACCGACTTGCCGCGAAGGTGCTTGCAATTCGCGCCCTCGATGATCTGCGCATAGCTCATGCGCTGCGCCACAGCCTGGCTCTGCGTCAGCCGCCACATGCGCGGCGTGCTATCCTCGGCATCGGAAATGGTTGAGACGGCAATTGTCGAGGTCTGCGTCAGTGCATACCAGCGGTCGTGTCCGTAGGTGTCGTCGGCGTTCGTCGCCGGGGCGCGCTGATTGATCCGGCCATCGGGGTTGATGAGAAGGTTTCGCCAGCCTCCGAGGGGCCATGCCCCCGGCGCTGTCTGGAGGGTGCCGGCCAACTTAGGCAAACCGCTTTTTAAGGGCCTCAATCTCGACCACGATGGCATCGCGATCCGCGGTCTTTGCCTTTATCTCGGCGTCAAGCGCGGTCTTTTCCGCCCGGGTCGTTTCCGCCTCGCGCCGAAGAGCGTCCAACGCCTTGCTTGCGGCAGCGTGTTCGCCGCGCATATGGGCATCGGTATCGGCAGCTATGGCCTTGGCCTGCGCCCGCGCGGCTTCGATCACGCCTTCAGCTTCGGTTGCGGCCACGCGCTTCATGGCGGTAATTTCATCGCGGGCACGGGCCAGGGCATCTATGCCGTCCTGACGCCGCGCTTCGGTTTCCGCCAATACGGTGGCGGCACTCGCCGTCAAGGCTTCTACTTGGGATTCGGCGTTCTTGAGTGCAGCGGCATGTTCCACCGCCAAGCCGTCCAATCGTTTACGAGCGTCGCCTTCCTGCCGCGCAAGATCGGCAACTACGGCCTGTTTCTGCGTCGCTAGTTTTTCAAACGAACCGATGGCCTCAAGTTCTTCGTCAAACGCGACCAGCCCGCGTAAAACAGACGCGAGATACTTGATGTTCTTCCTGGCTTCCAAGGCGGTATTCACAGCGAAAGCTCCTCAAAAACAAGAGTCGCATTTAGAGTTATCGAATCCGCCGGAGCCGTAATCCGCACCACCAGACGCTGGTTTGGCATCAGGATGGCCCGCTCCGACTGATCGGGGATGTAGAGCCATTCCGATTGGATGTTCCACGACGTAGCCCGAAGGATAGCGGCCGTGCCGTCCTGAGCGACCGTCGTATCGTTTTTCCTGACTATCGCGGAGGCACTGCGGCCGGTCGGATCGAAATTCAACGGCGTTATCGCCGACCCCCCGGAGCCGACAGTCGTATAGCCGCGCACCACAAGGACGGAGATGATTTCAGCCGCCGCATCGCCAAAGTCGGTATATTGCGACAGCACGACCTCACGGATTTTCACCCGTTTGTTGTCCGGGGCCAGGATTGAAAACACATCCTGTGCCGCCGTTACGGCGGTCGCGCTGATCGTGGCGGAGAAGATGTTTCCGGCCCCGGGATCAACGGACCATGTCGATACAGGGACCATGTTCGGCGCTCCCTGCACCGACATGAGATCGTCAGACGGCGTTCCGGCGGGTGAACCGGACGGGAGATTCACGATCTCGTTGTCGTCGTCGACTATCGAGACGAACGCCGACGCTCTGCGTTTGGTCATGTCACCGATCTCCGATCAGAGCCGTTCAGGCATCGACCTCAGTCCATAAAAATCCGGCAAAGCCGGTTGTCGCCGTCAACGAGCCGTTGGCAATCCAGCCGCCCGGCGGGATAGTCCAAAAGCCCTTTAGGTCAACGATCCCGCCACCACCGGGGCCACCGAAGGCGCCCGCAGTGAAAGCACTACGAAGCGGCATGAGATAGAACGGATTGACGATGGTGCATTCGGTGTCGGCAAGGGCAACACTGCCCGACGTGCCGTTGATGAAGCAGTTCTGGATACCGGGCGACGGCAGGGAAACGGTGTGCGTCACCACGCCCGCCGAGCTATAGCCAGCGATCAGGTGCCACGATGCGGCTGCGACTTCAGCGACCGAAAGGGCGTATTGACCGCCGAGTATGATCAGATTCTTGCCAGAGCCGGCCGGGTTGGAAACACACAACCCGGTGTAGGTCGTGGTCAGCCCGACCGAAGTTGCCTTGGCGGCAACGTTGGCGGCAACGAACAAATCGCCGCGCCGACTGAGTTCGCCATAGTCGCCAAGAATGCTGTGCGTGACAAGTCCGCCTTCCTTGGTACCGCGAAGGGAAATCGTCGAATTGTCGGCAGCCGAAATCGGCCCGACCTTGAGGGTGCCGGTCATTACAAGTCCTTTCGTTTTCGAAGTGAGTTAAGTGGTTACGTCGTCCGCGAACGGACTTTGCGGCCCCGTGCCGCAACTCGTTTGGCAACAACTGAATTCGCTATCCGTAGCGCCCGCGCGTCGTCGCCAGAGCGGTGCAGCACAGCGTTGGCAATCCGCGACCACAGTTCACGGTCGTCCATGGACCGCGCCTTGCGGGTATGTTTGCGCGCGTCTCGCGCTGCCCAAGGAATGTTACTGTCCGCCTGGCCGCTTCGCCGCCGTGCTCGGCTTCGGCCGGTTCTTCGCGGCGATCTGGGCCGTGGCTATTTTCACACCGGCATCGATAACGCCCTTGCGCGCCGAAGTCCGGTCGGCGTTAGCCATCCAATCAAGTTCAGTGAGCCGATCCGACGCTGTACGTTCACGCTGCACAGCCTGATCGCTGGCGATCTTAGCTGTCTTGACTTGCGCGTCCGTGGCTGTCTTCTGAGCGGCCGTCTGGGCATCAGCGGCAATCTTCATCCGGCTCGTTTCGGTCGTGGCCTGCAATTCGTGCATGCGATACGCATGTTCGATGTTCGGGTCGGGTTGCGGCGCCCCGGGCTGCCCGATCTCTGATCCGATCTTGGCCGTCTCGGCTTGCACCTTGGCAGTCTGGGCTTGTTTCAGCATGCCCTCGATCTGCTTCAGGCCCATCTCCAATTCAGCCATGCGCTGCGCCATCTGCGCCTGCGGTCCCTGGCTTGCCTTCTGTGCCGCTTGTTTGACTTCCTCGACAACGCTCTCCGGGAACGGCGAATACTTCATCACCGCCAACTGAATCTCCGGCGGCAAATCCCAGAACCTATCCCCGATCAGCGACCACACCCGCTCCTTTTGATTAGGAGAAGACGGGCCTTCATCGACGATGATGTCGTATTTGACGTTGGCCTTGTCCGCCTTCATCAGCGGGACGTACTTGGCTCCCTCTTCTCCGATAATCCTGATCAGCCTTCCGTCCGACAGGTAGTGCTGAATGTAGTAGAGCAGCACCTTTCCCTGATTGCGATGGTAGCGACGCATCGAACGAAAAAGCTGCGCGAGGATCGTAACCCCTGCCTGACGCCGCTGATATTCGAGTGAGGCCGGCTGGTTAGCCTCGCGCATCCCCATCATTTCAAGGTTGATGCCGGCGACATCCCTCACCGACGAAATCGCAAACTCCATCAACTGATAGAAGCCGGCCGGGAATTGCGCCACGGGTTTCGGCTTGATCTTATCCCCGCTTAACGAGCCCGGCGGCACCCACGTCACGGCGATGGGGTCAGCGAACGACTCCTCGAATTTACGAGCGTCATCGACCGCATCCGTCTCGATCATGACTCCGCCCTTGGCGTTGGAGTTCATGATGTGCAGGGCTTGCGAGAGCCACTTGTTGGCCCAACGTTGCGGGTCTTTCATGGCCCGGACGAGGCCGTAGAATGTTCCCTTGTTCCTGTCCCGGAATGCGGTGATGCAGTTCAATGAGAAATGATCGGGACACGGCGTCGGTCCCGGCGGCTTCAGAAACGTCCGGCCGATGAATGCCTGCTTGAACACCCGACGTGACAGCTTGACTGACTGAAGTGGCCCACCGGCCAACGCCTCAAGCTTGTCCTTGATGCCGTCGTATTCATCGACCGACATTTCCAGCGTGCCGTCAGTTCCGACCTCCGGCATGTTCATGGCGAGTTGCGGCGGAACGGCGACCTTGTAGTAAGGCTCCATCTCCCACCACTGGCATTGGACTATAGTTACCTCGGTGTCGTCGTCCGTCGCGTCGTCGTCTTCGTCGGGATCGTACCGGGTCCGCCGGTCGTCCTTAATTTCCTTTCCCGTCCCGTCGTCTCTCGCCCAGCCGGCGTCAAGATCGGATTTAGCCGCATCCGGGAATAACAGTGCAGCCCCATCTTGTGGCATGGTGCGCACGCGCCACAGTCGGCGGGCATCGCTCAGATTGCGTTTGCGGGCGTTGCAGTCGTAGTACACCTCAAGCGGATCGACCCGCTCGATTGCCGGCATCGGTTCGGACGGGTCGCTGTCTGCATCCAACCTTGAGTCGGTCCATCCTATTCCGCAAACCGCAGCATCCCAGAAGGCGTCCGATTCCTCGTCGTCGGCGTCGCATTGATCGCGAAACCATTCCGCCGCGTTGGTCAGAAGATCGTTGGCCTTGGCGTCGCCTTCCTCACGAGCGAAGAACCGAACCTCCTGCGCATTGTTGATCTGCTCGCCGGCCACCGAACGAATGAGCGGATCGACGCGATTAAAGGTGATGACCGGCCGTAATTGATCCTTGAGCGTGTCTACGTCTGTCTGCTTCCACTGATCGCCGGCAACGAAGGCGTAATCCTCCTCGGCCTCCTTGCGCCAGTCGGCCGTATGCTCACGATCGCGTTCGAACCAGCGCTTGAGCTTTTTCAGGAGCGCCGTGTCAGTGTCATCAGTGACGCTGGCGGTTTCGTCGGTGTCGGTCGGGTCAGCCATTGCGAATTCTAGCCGCCTGATTTTTGGTCGCTGGCATCCCGATCATGGAGAATCGCGACACATTCTTGTAGTTCATCTGGGCGAGTACCATTCAGCATGTACGTTCGCAAACGACCTTCAACCTTTGAGTGATCGGCAATATGCAAGCCATCTTCAAACATTCCATCTCGATCAATTCCATCAGCACGCCTCACCAGCCAATCGACGGCTTCGCGCATCGCATCGATTTCATCGACTGAATATTTCTTATCGTTCATCACACCACCTTCGTTCGGGCGGCGTGCCGCTCGTTCAACATTGCAATGGCGGTGTCGAAATCGGCAGCGACGGCTTGGACTACTAAAGCCATTGCCGTCAGCACCATCCCAACCAACCGCAGAACAACCAACGCTGTTGAGGCGCACCGGCCAACGCTAGCGCGTAACCGATACCGGCGCTCACCGTCAGCCCGCCAATAATGATTGCGATGATAAGCGCATCGAGGCGCCAACCCCACAGACGGCTGATTCTCTCGCGATACTCAAGTTCATATGGAGCGGCTAGCATCCGCTTCGCGGTCCACTTAATATCCATCACACCGCCCATGCGCCTCATTCAAGAGGTTTTGCCATTTGAATAATGTTCACCTTTGTCAGAGTCTTCTCCTACATGCAGCTCTCCATGTATTTGAAGCATGAGGCGGTTAACCTCCTTGACTGCCGCATCTCGTTCTTTTCGCGCTTCATTCCTCTCGTGCGTCAACCGATTGACAACCCCCATAGGATTCGGTCCTTCCTTGCCAAGGTCGTCAAGACGAGAAACGCGCCGCTCTAATACGGCAAACATTTTACCCAATCGGCTCAGGTGATCGACGATGGCCTTGTCGCGCTCTGTGTCCCTACGAAAACCAAACCATGCCATGTGTGTTCTCCTTAAACCGCCCATGCACTGGTTGCCCGAGGCTTGTCCTTGTCGCCGTAGCGTTGACGGTCTTTCGTTATTGCCAACCGCTCGCCCTCGACAAAGCCGCTGCACGCAAAGGTCTGGAAGGCGTCGCTATTGCTGACTAGGACGCCGTTTGCCCGATAACAGGCGTTCTTTTCGATGGTTAGGTCGAACACCCACTGGTTTGCCGTTTCTACGGCGCAACGCTTTATGAGCGCAATTGACGTGGCAGTACTTGGAGCGCGTAGGATAAGGCGTGCAATATAACTGACCGCATTCCTCACAAGATTTTTCGTGCCACTTGCGGGTTTCCCAAGTGCGCTGGCCATGTTGACTGTGCCAAGCGAGGCCCTCTGGCGATTTATGCCATTCTGCGGCAGCCGCGCGCGCAACATCGCTGGGCGGCCGCATGGTGCCGTTAGCATGTCGTTCCAACATGTGTTGACGCTGATGCTCGGTTGCGTCGAGGGCTTCAAGATTGGTCGGGTCATTGTTGAACCGACCGCGTTCTCGATACTCGCGATGATGAACCTCAAAGCCCTCTGAAATATCGCCGTATGCGTGCACATAGACGGCGCGGTGGAGATTGGACGGTCCTTTAGAGCCCCAGACATTTCGCCGGTAATAATCGCCCGAAAGCTTATAGACGTGACCTTGGAAGCGAATCCGAGCAGGTGGCTCATCCACTCCCGACCAGTCAAGAGTTCGTCCGTCATCGTCAGTGAGGACGCCGTAACGAACCCGCGCCGCGTCAGAATTTTGTGTTCCGGCGTGCAAGTGAGAACACGAATACCCGTGTTGCTCCATATTTCGATTAACTCCGTTGCTTTCTTGACCGGCCCCGCATGCGTAACTGCCGACCAACCCGCAGGAGTCTGCACCTGATCCCCAACGACAACGAGTTCAATCGGTATTTTTCCACGGGATGTTTCGACCATCTCACCGGCTATCAGACATCCATGACTCGCATCGTCGTGCCGGGGACGATCACGCCAGACCGAATGGTCTTCATCCCATTCCTTGCGATAGGCGCGAAGACGTTTCAGCCCTTCGGCACAACCGGCTTCGTCGAACTGGCAGCGCGGGAATATCCCTCGCGCCGCGTCGATGGCTTCCATTTTCAGGACCGGCCGGGACACAAACTTCGGCCGGAACTTCATCTTCTCCATAACCGTCTTCGTCCCGCCCTCAAGCCAGAGGCTTTCGCGGTCGCCGTCATGGGGAAGATAGTGATCGCCGAACGTAATCCCGTGTTCCTCTGCCCAGTCGCGCAGCCACTTGATGTAGAAGCCGATAAACTCGCCGCTGTTCTCGTAGTAGGAGACGAAACGATGGTAGCCCTTGATGTACTGGTGCAGCCAGATCGTATTGGCGTCGTTGCGGCCCAAATCCCAAAACGTATTGACGAGATAGCGCGGGTCTAGCGGGAAGCCACCAATACGGCCGTGCTTGTTGGCGACGGCGAGTTGGGTTGAGAAGTAGGCACCTTCAAGGGCCTGTTCGAAAGCTTCGTCAGGAGTGGCCGGGAATTCCCGTCGCATATCCCCTTCGTTGATGCGCTCCTTGGCGACGTACCAGGCTTGCTGTCCCCGCGTGAGTTTGATCCCGTCTGCTTCAAGCTTCTCGAAATAGCGCTTGTGCTCCTCGCTGATCACGACAGTCAGAAGATCGCCGGGCAATGAGTAACTGGGCTCCTGCCACCACGGGTAAAAGTGGAACTTGTAGTCCAGCGGACTAAGCTTCTTGCGTGCCTCGGCTTGCGCCCGCGCGTCCTGACACATGCGGTAGAACGCCCCGTCCTGCCCCTCCGCCGTGCTTTCAATGACGACGAACTGACCGGCGTGAACCGCGTTCAACGAGCCGGTGACAATCTCCCGCGCCTTCTCCGGGTATTGCGCGCAAATCTTGCCGAATTCCGAGACGTGAAAATACTGAAGCGTACCCGACCGCATCGAAGTGGAAACCCGGATCGAACTGTTGTTTCCGAAGCTCAGGCTATCGGCGCTGTCCTGCGTCGCCGGGCAGGCGTTCTTGATCCCCTCGTCCAATGCGTCGTAGGGCAGCTTGATCTTGTCGCGAAAGATCGTCTTGGCGTCGTCAACCTTGTGGGCCGTGACGCCGGCCCGCGTGTTAGGCTTGAAGATGCAGGCGTCAAGATAGATCAGGCAGCACAATGTCGTGATGCCCAATTGGCGAGCTTTGAGAATTATGTTCAAATCGTGCAGCTCGTCGAGGAACTTGAGCTGCACCCCGTTCGGTCGAAACGGAATGCGGTCGCCGTGCTGATCGATGACCGTGTAGAGATTCGAAAGCCGCCACCGGGGGTCAAGGAATTGCGACTGGTCGATCTTCACGATTGGACTAGCGGCCATTGTTTGCTACAATCCAATTCATGAGCGGTTCGGAAACATTCAACACGGAGGCATGACGATGAGGTCAGGCGAAGCCATCCCGCTTCTAACGGTCCCGCCAGGAACCGTTATCGAAAACGGCCACGGCCTGCTGAGTCTACTGATCCGCGAACCCGGACAAGAGCCCTACATCTTCTCAGTGGTCAAACTTGAAGCCGGCAGAGTAACGACGCTGAAGGTCAGTGCCGACCCAACAATGACGATCTCCTACAAGTAGCCAAAAAGCGCTCGGGCGAGCGAGAGTCTAACCAGCACGATCCCCGCTGACCTCCGCTCATTCGGGATTTGCTGATGATCTCGACCATCTGAGGCAAGCGCGAAACCCTAGCCCTGATCCTCCCCCGACTTGTCCTGAATCCGACGGCCGCCTTCGGCAATCCGCTGGAGCAACGCCATGATCGTGTTGTCGGCGCTCAACGTCATATCGCCATCGATGGTGACCGCCGAAAGATCGGGCAGAACCTTCTTGAGTAGACCCAACCCGGCCGAAATTTGCGTGCCTGACATTTCGCGCGTACCTTCAGCGTGTTCAATCAACGCATTGAGAATGTTGCTGTTCTGGATTTTAACCCGATGCTCGGGCGACATAACGAATCCAGCGGTGCGACCGCGTTCAGCCATGTCGGGATACCTTGGAGAATCGGCGAGGCCGCTACGGCGCTTTTGCTATGAAAGCGTGTGGGGGTGTGCGCTGATGGGGCGCTCGCCAAATGGAAAGATAATCCCGAGCCGTTGTCCCGTCCTTGCTGGCGATCAACCCAGCCGGTGTTCGGATTTGTTCTCGGGTTCGCCCTTAGGGCTGTGCCGGCGGCATGTCGTCACGTGAACGACAGAGGCTTGGCCGACCTATTGGGGAAACGCCCGCAACGGATGTCTCCGGCCGGGCGCGAAAATCAGGAATGGCGAAATCATGCGCTTGATGCGGACCGTCGTCAAGATGGTCTGGCCCGATTAATAACGATCCTTGGTGAGGGCACGAACAATGGTTTGCGCAAGGCTGTCGACGAGAGATTCGCGAGTTTCTGCGGCGAAAAGCTTCTCAGAAACATCAGCGAAAAGCGACTTTATCTGCGCTTGAAATACTGGATCGGTCGCGATCACTTCGCCTGCATGTTTTCTGGTCTCTTGTTCAATTGCCGCATCGAACGCCTTCTGAAGTGGAGACCTCTTATCGTAACTGCCACTGCCGGCCTTGAGAGTTTCCGCGATGGCGTCCTTGATAAGCTTTTCACGTATTTCAGGCGTTAGATTATCTACAAGTGATTTCGCTACAAGTTCCTTCAGCGCGTCACTGTCCACTCTAAGGTCCATATCCATCTCCTTTTGTTGTGGTCACGTTTCTCAAGGCACCAATCCCAAATCCCGCGCCAGTTCGTCCAAACACTCCCGAAACCTCCGCCCCACAAATTTCAGATTGGCCGGACTGGCCTCACCGTAGATGGTCAGCGTGGCCTCGCGGGTACTACGCTTGTCGCCGAGGATCATGGACGTGAGTTGCCAGCCAGATGGGCCGAGCGTGGATTTCCAACGGGCCAACCGTTTCATGGCCCGCTGTTGCCGGTCGGTAATACCACTAGCAACCCGGCGGGAGCCGTCTACAGGCTCTTGCGTGGTATCCTGCGCCTTTATTCTGCCGATGCCGGAAGCCTCGTACTCGCCCTGCCAGGAGCGGCCAGCACGGTACTGAGGCTCGCTGATCTGGTGGCGATCATGCATCTGGCCCAAAGCGTCGTCCCTGAGTGAGCGTACCGCAACGACCCGGCGATGCTCGATTGGTGAATTCGATCCCCAGTAGGGGTTGTCGATTTCGATCAGGCCAGTCTCTGCCATGAGCTTGGGTTTGCGGTTAGGCTGCGCGTTCACGGTCTTGGCTTTCCTAGGCAATAGGGGAGTCCTGTTAGCGGAGAAACATCGGCACCGGCATAAATTGAAACCACAGCCAGAGGCCCCCACCGATCAAGATAGGCAGCAAAATAGCCCCGATTGCCAAATCGGTCTTAGTCATCGGCCTACGCAAATCCCACCAACGATAATCGCGTTCCCACCAAAACTCCTTCATCTTGCTCATCGTGCCACGTCCTTTCCTGATGTGGGGGAGTCCGGCTTCTGGGATGCGAAGTAGACGTTGCCAATGCCACGCCAGATGTCCTCCACATCTCTGAGGCGTCTCAGAGCTTCACTAATTTCGAGAGAGGCCTCCATCGGTGCCAGCCATGCCGTTGGCGGGGTGGCGAAAAGCTCGGGGACGGATGCAGCCAACATTGCCGCGACAACATCAGCATTCGGTTTGAACGCCCGCAGAGCGCCTACCTGACCAAATATGGCGTAAGCTTCACGGGCCGCCTCAATCCGTTCCTCTAGGGTCATCCCTGTTTCTCCGCGGAGTTGGCTTCGCTCAGCAATTCGTCAATGGCATACTGCGGAACGTGGTAGCCTGCTTCGCGCAGCATTTTCAGTCGCTCCGCACACTCGCCAGCGGTACTGTCGTTGAAATGCGCGCCAGCATACGGAAGGGTGATTGTTTCGCGCTCGCATGTTTCGAGAAACGCCATCGCCAGTTTGTGCGCGGCCCTGAATTCCTCAACCGGCACAGTGAGAATATTCGGCTCCTCCGGAACATCACCGACAACCCGGTTGCCCGCAACGTGCGTTGTCCAACCGCCGTTCACATCCTCGTAAACGTACACGTCAGATTTCCAATTATCCGAAGACCAGCGGCAGTAGCTCATCCCTGTTTCTCCATCTTCCCGAAGCATGTACGTTGCGATGCTGGCGCCCATGATAATCGACGTGCCACGCGCTGAAATTCATGGGCCTTCCGCTTAAGCAACTGGTTTGCGGCCAAACGAGCATCGCCCTTATAGGCCAGTTCCAACAAGCGCATCGCCTCCGTGGCGTAGTCGTCCGCCACGGGGTTCTGGATCGGGCCAGATATGGGAAAATGGGCGGGCATAAAGATGCTCATTCTAGCTTCACTCCATAGCTCCCTCACCCGTTCCCCTCCCTCCCGCATTTCGGCTCTGCGGAAGTTCACCGGGGGCATCTTTCAACAGCGAGTTACCGCACCTGCCCGTGTCGGGGGCCAGTCGCCCTCCCCTCACTAACTGGCCGTGAGAAGCCCTGTGTGCAAAGCCAGTTGATAACTGACATGCGGACAAATCGGGGGTTTGGTTGGTGCGCTATCCCTCAGATCGATGCCAAATCCTTCGGGGGCTCGGGTGTAATAATTCGCCCCGCTGACCGGCCGCTGTTGCATTCTCTACCAAGTTGGTCTAGATTTAGCTGGCCACCTGCTAGATGACCACCAACAGTAGAGTCCGAGCCCCGTTCCGCAGCCATGCGAACGGGGTTCGTCATTTCTGGCGTCCGTGTACCCATCGGGGGCGTTGCGGATTCCAGAGTACGCATCACGAGTCTTCCCAGCGGCCCTGATTGAGCCAGGTCGCGGGATGACAAATAAATTTGCCGCCGTCTTTCATGCGGTAGGTCGTCCGGTCGAACATGGATTCGCAGTAGCGCTTCGCGCCCGCGATGATCTCCTCGGCCGTCGCGTGAAGCTCGATCTCGACATACGAGCCGCTGTCCTTGTCGAGCGTGCGCGTCTTGAGCCCGCCGTTGACGATGGCGTTGAACTTCGCGCGGGCCAGCGGCTTGCCGACTTTCTTCGGATACGCCGCCCAGAATTGGGAAAATCCATTGTCATCAGCTTGCGGCTGATCGTTCACAAGACGGAGCGTAGGGCTTTCAGACATAGTGAAACCCCTCAAACGTTTTGGCGTTGACGCGGTAGTGCATGGCGCTATGAACGATGCCGACAGCCTTCGCGGCTTCAGCAATCGAGGCGTATTCAATACCGTTAGCGACTACACGCTTCTGGACGGACGCCCTTAACTTTGCAGCATGATCGGGCGTGATGCGCTTACCGAAATTCCAGTGACGCTCACCACTGTTCGCGAGAGACAGCTTCTGACGTTGTGTTTCTGATAATTTTTTGCCGCGCTGGGCTTCACCAATCCTACGGCGTGTTTCGAGACTAGCGGGCGCGCGAGTGCGCCAAGCCCGACGCATCTTGGCAAGGGAAGTTGGCGTATGACGCCATCCGGCCGCCCCCTCGCCACCAACAGTTTTATTGGTGAGGAGTCCGCCGGTTTCTATCCGGCCGTGTTTGGCGATCATCTCGCACTCAAGAGCAATTGCTTCGTCGTTCGTCAGTCCATCGCGCAGCTTGACGCGGCGAACTTCACCGCCATCATGCCAAATCTTGCGGATGACGTTGCAAACATGAGATCGAACACCGCGACGGGCCTTCCACTCATGAATTGCCCATCGACTTTCCATACCCTTACCGATGTAGAAGGGCTCGCCAGATGGCCTGTAGAGGCCGTAGACGTAAAACACTCGACCGATGCAGCGGCGCTCGAATGAGTCCGGGGCTTCACGGGATAATGGGAGGACGTTGGTCATCCCAGTCTCCCCAGCGACTCCCGTTCGCGCCGGGACGTGTTCGCCATATGTTGCTCGCAGCGGAGGTGCATCAGGTCGAGGTCGTGCCAGAATTTTTTGTCCATCGGCAACGGCTGGACGATGCGCCTGCGGGCATTCCGTTTCTGGATGCGTTCGCGGACGATGCGGGCGTATTGCTCGGCGCGGGTCATGTTGCTGGTCACAGCAGCGCCCCCTGCTTCGGTTCCGGCGCTCCTTGGGGGCTGTGACGGTTGCCAGTGGTCAAGGATTGCTTGACAAGTGGTTGGGTCACGGAGTCGCTCCGCCCGCTGACAGCGCCGCACGCACCCGCCGCTTGGCCTTTACCAATACTGACGCCCGCTCACTGAGCTTGATGTAGTCACGGACCTCGAAGGCCATCAATTCTTTGACGGCGGTGACTAGTTCAATGTTGCGATCGTCCGGCAGGATTATGAACAGATTGGCGTCTTTAAGCCGGCGAATGACAAAATCAGCCTGCCGTCGCCATTCTTCGCGGACACTCTCTTGCGCCTGTTCCCATATGGGCAGGATGTCACCATGACTGTTGGCGCGCATCGCCATGGCCAACGCTTTTTGGGCATAAGCGGACATGATGTATTGGTCGGCACGGCAGCCAGCCCACACGGCGATAACGCGCTCAGCGTCTTTCAGCCATGGCACCTTGCGCTCGGGACTCAGATGCACCCATGCCGGCCGCTCGGCGTTGCCGCGTTCTTCGTCAACGTCATAGATGGCCTGCGCGATGCGCTCCCAAAGACAATCGGTCATGCGACCAGTCCTTTCGCTCGCAGCCAATCATTCAGGAAGGGGCGCTTCGCCTCCCACGTCTTGCTGACACTGCAATAATCGGCGAAGCCATCGGCACGGCTCCGACCATCGAGGAAGGTGACGGGTTCGGTCATACCGCCCTCGCAAGGTTTTCGAGTCTTCTGACATTGGCCTCGGACGGCCGGTAGTCGGTGCCCCGCGCTGCGTGATGTGCGCAGTACGGCGAGCCGGTCCATGTCGCGTGGCCGCAGAACCGATATGGTGAAGATGTGCCGCGAGGCCATTTACATGTCGCATCCGTCAGATCGAGAAGCGACAGGTCGAGACTTGTCGGTTCCGGTAAATCGCGGCGCGGTCCCGATGTTGGTTTGCTCGGCGCGGCCCTGTCGGGTGTGAATACCGCCGCCGGGTAGTGGACATACGCCACGCGCACCCGGGGCTTCGGCGGTGCCTGTGACGGCCGCCCCGGTGCCGGACCATCGGGACGACGCGGAGCCAGCTTGAGACGATACGCCTTGCCGATGATGGCGTTGCGGGTAGTGCCTCCTAGAGACTCGGCGATATCGCTTGACGGCAACCCAAGCGCCCATAATTTGACGAGCTGCGTAACCCGCGCGTCGGTCCACTCGGTTGTGGTCATGCGAGCCTCCACACGGTAACGGAAACCCCACTCGGTGCCGGGCGCTTGAACTTGGCGTCAGCGATCTCGCCCTTCTCTGTGAGTTGCGCCCGGCGCGGGCGGAGCAAGCTGCGGATGCCCTCTGCTTCGGCCTTCGCCTGAAGCTCGAAGTCCGTCATCGGCCCATGCACGCGAAGCAGGGACAGAACTACGTCCTCAAGGGACTCGACGTGCGGCTTGATGCGCTGCGCGCCAGCGGCTGACGTTGTGGAATGTTTCTGGAAACCGGGAGCAGATGGATAACCATCTAGTTCGGATGAATTTGACCAAAGTCTGCTCATGCAAGCCTCGCGAATTCACCAAAGGCTTTATGGGCAGCCTGTGCGTAGGCGTTTTTGGCTTCATCAATACTGTTAAACCGACCGAGCGGTACTTGACGTCTGTTGATGACTATAGTTGCTTTCCAGCGCTTGCGTTCTCGGTCCCAATACACTCCCTTGACTCCACATTTATTATCTTTGCGGAGTTTAGTATTCGCCGCGTTTTGGGTATGTGTGGCCTCACGCAAGTTGTCCCATCGGTTGTCAGCAGGATTGCCGTTCTTATGGTCAACCTCACAGGCGGGCCACACACCGAGAACGTAAAACCACGCCAAGCGAGATGCGCGATGTTTTTTCCCATCAATTGAAATGTCGAAACGACCATCAGGCGTGAGCCAACCAGCCGTGCTCCCCGCCTTGACGTAATTGTGGTTTACCCGCCAAGTAAACTCTCCAGTCTCAAGGTCATACGCCAACAGATCAAATAGCCGCTTGTATGTTAGTTCTTTCTGCCGCGCCCTCGCAGCGCTGCGCTGACCACGAGTTTTTGTGTGTTCTTGATAGCCGGGCCGCAAACGGCGCTGGAGATAATGACGTGGCAGACCAAGCTGACGAGAAAGCGTAACCCATCTGACGGTCGCTAAATCCTGACCGGCGATTAGTTCTATCGCGCGCTCCATCAACTCGGCACGCTCAGCATCTAGCTTTCGTACAGTAGTATTTGAACGGATGACCGGCGTCATGCAGCCTTCCTCGCGTCGGTTTCCGCCCTCAGTGCATCGACGAGATCGGAGAATTCCTGCAAGGTGCGCTCAGCGCGTAGAGCGGCAGCGGCCATCTCGCGACATCTGCGCTCTGCCTTGCGTCTCTTGCGGAGCGCCGCGAAGTATGCGGCTACGGTTGCCTTGTCGGCCCTGTCGGCCTGCTCCAATTCGAGCTGCAAATTCCTGACTGAGACGTTCAGCAGAAACAGGATGGCGAATGGCAACGAGGCAACCGCACAGACGATGGCGGCAATACGGCGACCATCGCTAACCGCCCAGAGGGACAGCCCGGCAAGCAGAAAGAACGCGCCGGCACCGCCCCATAGACAGGCACGGGCGTTGTCGAGAGTCAGAGGATCGAAGATGGCGGTGGGGCGGGAGGTCATGCCGGCTCGCGCTCTTTTGTCGGAATGGGCGCAAGCAGTTTGCGGAAGATGGCTAGGCGGGTGTCAGTGAGGGGACGGAAACGGGCTGTGTGATAGCCAGACTCCCTTCCATCCACTTGCACTCGCCGCAGGATTTCATCTAAGCGCAGACATGTGTGGTTCGCAGGATCAATGAATACCGACCGAATGCGATAGACCCGGCCGCGTGACAATCCGTCCAATCCATGACCATTAGGACCGCCGAAATAGGTCCACCCAACATGCACAACGTCATCCACGCACTCGACCAGCGTTCCCGGTTCCCAACTCATCCGACCACCTCGACAACGGACAGCCGGGACGGCGCAGGGGTGCTGTCTCCGCCCGACTGCCCGCCGTGTTCGACGCGGGGAATTACAGGCGCGTCGGAGTTCATTTGTCCTCCCGGCCGGTTTCGTAGGGAGGTTTCGGCCAATGCTTTTCGAGAAAAGTTTCGCCCTCAGCGCCGAGGATCAGCGTCGGCCGACCGAAGCGGTCTGGCTTACCTTTCGACAGAAGCCCTCTCGCTGCTGCGGCGTCGCCCTCGTCCTTCGTCAGCACGTTCCCGCAACACAGAATCCATCGGCCGTCGCAAAGGCTGATCTCCCGTTCGAGATTCGGCTTGAAGCCCCATGCATGCCAACCAGTCGAAAGGAAAAAGAGCATGTTGCTGAGCACGGCCTCAGCTTCCGGCGGCAGCGGCTCAATTCGCGTGAACGCCAGACGCGGCCCGATGCTCATAGCCCTGGCCCCGCGATAATCGTCTCAGCGAAAGGGCGGCGGAGCCGCGCTTGCCGCTCTCGTTTCATCTGGCGCGAGGCCGCGCCGATGCCGGCGAGCCAGCAATCCAACTCGAGGAGGACAGCATAGGTGCGATGCCAGCCGCGACGCTGCGCAGCGAGAGCCAGTTTCAGCACGGGATTTGCCTCCCCGCATTTTCCCCACTTGCCCTTCAACGCCACATCTCAGAGGCAGGTGGGATAAGTCACGGCGTCTCGCGCCGCGTCGTACTCAGTTACGTTGATCGGTTGAAAAGCGTGTTCTCGTAGCCGATCTTCGCCGAGGTCTTGTTGAACTTGGCGATGACCGCATCCTCAAGATTGATGCCGGCCGCTTGCGCGAGAAGGTCGAGGTAAACGTAGGTGTCGGCGATCTCGTCGATGAGCGCGGCGCGAAGCTCCGGCACAGTCTCGGAGTTGCCCGTAATGCCGTCGCGAACGCGGTTCAGTTTCTTCGCAATGTTCGCCGCTTCGCCAAGCTCGCCCATCGTCGCGACAAACCAATCCGAGAGCGACCACGACGCCAGCTTGTGATTGAAGCCCTTCTCGGCTTCGCACCGACGAAGATTGAAGATGCTGAAATCTCGGATATTCATTCGAGTTCCTCCGCCTGTTCGTCGAGAGCGGCCTGGCGACGCCGAAGATCGGCACGCTGTCCTGCCTTCTCAAATTCCCGATGCCATTGGCGCTTGGCGCGCGGCGTCATGTCGGCGATCAGCGCGTTCAGGAATTCGACACCCTTGTCGGATTGGAGGAGTGCAACGACTGCGTCTCCACTCATCGAACGATCGCCGGCCAGCCAGCGCTCGGCCGTTCTCACCGACATACCGGTGCGAACGGCAAGCTCCGCGGCGACCTTGTTTGCCCATAGCTTCCGCGCCGTTCTGACGAGTCCTGAAACGAGCGACCGACCATTTGTCGGATTTGGATACGACAGTTGGTCGGTGTCGAAATTTGCGTTCTGCCGAGCGACCGCGCTTGCTCCGGGGGTCATGTCCCCACCCCAAACCCAAACGCGAAAAGAGGCCGCGGCGCCAACAGGCAACCGCGGCCTAAGTCTAGGGAGGCGTCAAACAGAAGTGACAGGAGCCACTTCATACTCAAGGCAACTCTCCGCGTGCCGTTCACGGCCACGCGAAGCTCTGAATAAATACCGGAAACCCTGCCGCATCTCGGCCTCGAGTTTCCGGCCAGTGGCTCCGCCAACCCCTTCGCAGGAACGGGCAGAGCAACGGGAAATGGGGATTGGCTCGCCGGGCCGTTTTGAGAAAGGGCAGTCTTAGTGATGGACGCCGTTCCCGGCGCGTCCCTGCCCTCGCGCCAATTCATCATGTGGACGCCGGGGAATGGGGATGATGTGGGCAAGGTCATTGCGCGGTCCCGTCGATGACAGGGCCTGTGCGCCAGCGCATATATTCAGCGGCGGCTTCTTCGGTAAGTCGGCTCTCGCCGCTGCCAAGCGCGTCGAGGAAACGGTGAAACCCTTCCGCCTCGATGATGCGCGAACCGTCGTCCAGTACATGACAGACAAGTTCAACGCCGCAAATCGTCAGCGTGCTCGTGGCTATCGAATGCGGGATGTGCTTTTCGCTCATGCCGTCCCTTCCGCCGGTACGGCTTCGGGTGAAGCTGGGGAGGGCGTGGGGGTGGCTGGGGTTGCCATGTTGGCGAACACCGCCGGATCAACAGTCGCGTCGGTCTCGGCAAGTTTGTCGGTGATGACCAAAAACATTTCAGGTGGGATGCCGCGTGTCCGCCAGTTCGTGATGACCTGGAGGCTTTTGCCGAGCTTGCGGGCAGCTTCGGTCGTGCCGCCGAGGGCGTCGATGACTGCGCTGGCCGTGGCAAGCGGTTCGGTTTGCATGACGCGATAAGATACACGCGACGTTTACGATTGCAAGCAATTTTCGTGTTTATGGAATGTGACCGTCAGTTTGGGCAAGAATCGTCGGGAGATGAAGCAGCCAAATGACCCGGAAAGTGTTGAAGCAATTGCCGAAAGGCTGATCCGCCTGCGGACGGCTCTCGGCTATGCTGACAGCCAGGCGGCCTTCGCGGCCCTTGTGGAAATTAGTCCACAGGCATGGAATAATTACGAAACATGCGACCGTCGCATCGACATCGATCAGGCCCGCAAGGTCTGCCGCAAGACCGGCGTAACTCGCGACTGGATATATGATGGGAACGTGGCCGGGCTTCCTCTTAGCCTCGCACAGAGGCTAGGCGAGCCGTACAAGGGTACTCCCCGCAAGAGAGCCTAAACCCTACCCCTTGACGAGTATCGGCTTTTGAGGGCGCTCTAGCAGCTCGGCAAAGCCATCCCAGCACAACAAGAGCTGACGCGCCCTGTCCAACACGGCCAGAGCCGCCTCCATGTCATCAGGAAGCTGTGCCACCATTTGGATTGCCTGACGGTGCGTCCACTGGTCGGTTTTCCGCCCTGTCTTAGGCTCGCTTGAGCCGGTACTACCACCCTGCAACATCGTCGAACTCCGCTGGTTGCCTCTCTGACATCACCCCCACCGTCAGGTGTCCGCCCGCGATGGTCGAGTGTCAACAACCCCAGCGCGACTTGTTGCACCGCAACAACGAATTATCCACGCCCTGTGTATTTAGGCGTTGACAATAAACGCGCCGTGTACGAGAGTCGTCATCGGATCAAACCGGAGGCGACGGAAATGCGCAAGCCAGACGAAACGATAATCGAATATGTCCGCCGCGCTGTCTCGTGGCTTGACCAGAACAGCGAAACGATGCTCGACGCTCTGCCGACCGTCGAAAGCGCATTCGAGCTTTTCGACCTGATCAGCGACACCTACGACACCAGCACCATCAACGAAATGTACGAACTGATCGCGGATGAAGGCGATGATCCGACGCCGCTCATCGCGTTCATCAACAAGTACCCGGCCGTGAAAGCGGTCTGGGCGATGCCGGCGAAGGCCAACACGGGGAAGGACGGGGGAGCGAAATTCACGCCGGGACCATACCGGAGAAGCACCGGCAACTTCGGCAACATGATCGAGGCTGATAGCGGGAAGCGAGATTACGATCTGGATACGGGTTGGCGTCCGATAGCCACCTTTCAGGCTTGTACGAATAAACGGCTCGCGGCCGAGGAAGATGAGAATCAAGAGGCGAACGGTGCGCTCTTCATCGCCGCGCCGGACGGATTTGCGGTTGCGGTCGCAGCCTACCGCTCCTTTCTTGCCCTGCCGCTTGGCAATGTCGTTCGCGCGATAAACCAACCGCTAATGGCAGCGCTTCGCGACTACATCGCCAAGGCGACCGGCGCGACCGCCGAAGAAGTGCAGACCTTATACGAGAACGAACCGTCTGCCCTTCTTGCTCAAGCCGAAAGGTCCAAGCCATGAGCGCCCCGCTGTCCCCGCCGGCCGACCTGAACCGCACAACGTTGAAAGCCCTCAAAGGCTCCATCGCGAAGTGGAAGCGCATCGTCGCTGGCACGGGCGCTGACAGTGGCGGCGACAATTGCCCGCTGTGCAAGATTTTTCTCTACGCCAGCTGTGCTGGGTGCCCGGTTAGTGACCGTACTGGATACGCAGGCTGCGAGGGCTCCCCCTACGATAGATGGCGCGACCTAATCTTTTGGCCTGCCCCGTTCAAAGCAAAGACGAAGATGCAGATCGCAGCCGCCGAGGCTGAACTGCGTTTTCTGCAATCGCTTCTGCCGAAGCCCGCCGCGAAGAAGGCGACGCGCAAATGACCGTCCTCCCGATCTGCCGCATCCCGTCAGAGCCGCCGGCCCATGATCCCCGGTTCATTGAATACTTCGGCGCGATTGAGCCGTCACGTCCGCTGTCCGCCGGGCAGTGCCTCAATGACGCGCTTCAGGACTACCGCTGGCGGCGCTCAGTGCAGATGTCCGCCAGCCCGTGGCGCATCAACGCCGCGATCACCGGGTGCACCCATTGGTTCGAAGACGTGGATATCGTCCCCGAACTGGAAGCTTGGGCAGAAGCCGCGCTGGATCATGCCGACTGGTTCAACCCGATGCAGGTTGCCGAGTTTGAAGCTGCACTGACCGCGCTGGGCGATGTGCGCCAGCAGCGGCGACTGGATAGCGACTACGCACCGTAGGGGAGGGGAAAGCATGAACGCGATCACCGAAAACGGGAACCGGATTCTGCGGACTGGCAAGCACGCCATGAAACTCACCCCACAGTCCCCCACCTATCTCCTATTCGCATCGTCGGCGAAGCACGCGATGGATGCCAGCATATCCTATCGGCGCATTCTGAAGAATTTCCCGAGGGCATTGGATCGCGAACGTTACGAGGCGGAAGCCCGGCGCTGGCGCGATGCCGCGTGGGCGAGTCTACAAGAGGCAAGGGACCACAGACATGGGTAACGCAACGCAGGAACTGATCACGCGCGAGGCCACCGTACTAACGCCGATGGACATGCTCGACCGCGCGGTTTCCGCAAACGCCAGTGTTGAAACGATGACGCAACTCATGGCGTTGCAGGAGCGCTGGGAGAAGAACCAGGCTCGCCGCGCCTTCGACGAAGCTATGGCGGCGGCGAAGGCAGAAATACCCGTCATCGCCAAGAACCGCGCGGTCGATTTCACTTCGGCCAAGGGCCGCACCAACTACCGCCACGAAGACCTTGCCGAGATCGCCCGCACCGTCGATCCCATTCTGGGGAAGCACGGCCTCTCGTATCGCTTCCGCACATCGTCGGCACCGAGCGAGCCGGTCAGCGTGACGTGCGTCATTTCACATCGCGCCGGACATTCTGAGGAAAACACCCTCACCGCCGGCCGTGACGAGTCCGGCAACAAGAACAGCATTCAGGCGATTGGCTCGACGATCACCTACCTCCAGCGCTATTCGCTCAAGGCGGCCCTCGGCCTGTCCGCCTCGACGGATGATGACGCAAAGCACGCCGACGTGGGCGAGGCTGTAAGCGAGAAGCAAGTTACCGAGCTTCAGCGCCTCATCATGGACGTTGACGCCGACCTTCCGAAGTTCCTCGCCTACATGAAAGTCCAGAGCCTCGGCGAGTTGCCTGCGTCTCGGTTCAAGGATGCTGTTGCTGCGCTTGAAGTCAAGCGGGTGAAGAAATGACCGCCGCTCAGGGCACGCCGGAATGGTTTGAGGAGAGGCTGGGGCGCGTCACGGCGTCGAAGGTCGCCGATGTCGTCGCCAAGACGAAAAGCGGCTGGGGAGCCTCCCGCGCCAACTACATGGCCCAGATTATCGCTGAGCGGCTGACAGGCGTTCCGGCAGACAGCTACACGAACGCCGCGATGCAGTGGGGAACTGACATGGAGCCTGAGGCGCGCGTCGCCTATGAGTTCCGGCAGAACGCCACCGTCATTGAGACGGGCTTCGTCCTGCACCCGCGCATCGGTATGACGGGCGCCAGCCCGGACGGTCTGATCGGCGATGACGGCCTGATCGAGATCAAGTGTCCGTCAACCGCCACCCACATTGAAACGCTTCTCGGCGAGCAGATCGCCGGCAAGTACGTCACGCAGATGATGTGGCAAATGGCCTGCACAGACCGTCAGTGGTGCGACTTCGTTTCCTACGATCCCCGGATGCCGGAGTCCTCGCGCCTGTTTGCGAAGCGCGTGCCGCGCGATGCCGAGATGATCGCCGATCTGGAAAAGGAAGTCGTGATCTTCCTCGCCGAGACGGACGCGAAAATACGGGCGCTGGAGCAACGCTATTCGCCGCTCAAGGCGATGCTTGAGCAATCGGTTTTGATGGCGGGCTAGATGACCGACACGCCCCTTCTATTCCGCTGGAGTGGCGACACGATGGAGCCGCTTGGGCGTCACCACGAGCGCTGCAACGAACTATTCGTCGTCGGTGAAATCTACCGCATGAACGCGGTCGAGGAGCGATCGCTTGCCAGCCACAATCATTTCTTCGCCGCCCTTCACGATGCCTGGCTGAATCTCCCCGACGAAAAGGCGATGGGCTTCCCGACCGCAGAGGCGCTGCGCAAGCACGCGCTGATCATGACCGGCCATCGTGACGAGCGGAAATTCTCCGCGTCGTCCCCCGCCGAGGCACGGAAGATCGCCGCCTTCCTGAAACCCCGAGACGAGTACGCCATCATTTCGGTTGCCGGAAATGTCGTTCTCGAATGGACGGCCAAGAGCCAGTCACGAAAGGCGATGGGCGGGCCGACGTTCCAGAAATCCAAAGATGACGTTCTCGACTTCGTGGCTGGCCTGATCGACGTGCCGCGCGAGACGCTATCGGCCGAAGCCGGGAGGGCCGCATGACCGACCGCATATTCATCCCACCGACCCCGCGCCGGAAAATGACAAAGGCGCGGTCGGCCCGGATATTCCTATCCCGCAATGGCCGCTGCTGGCGCTGCACAAACCAGATACGCGACGGCGAAGCCTACACGATAGAGCATCCTGACCCGCTCAATCTCGGGGGCTCAGACGACGACGCGGACCTGTGGCCCGTGCATGTCAAATGCGGGATCAAGAAAACCCGCGAGGACGTAAAGCTGATCGCCGCCCGCAACCGTTCCGTCACCCGTGGCCTCGTCCGTCCAAAGCGCAGCTGGGGAAACCCGAACCTGAAACGGACAGTGGCCGGCGGCGTTGTGGACAGAAGGACCGGAGAGCCGGTCGGGAGTCGCAGGGTGCTAACGTGACGGAGACACGAAAAATGGCCGCGGTCGAAACACTGATACTTCGAGTTGATGAACTTACTCGGGCCGTTCGCGCCTTAGAGACAAAGTTGGCGCAACAGTTCTCTGCCGTTCCAGTAGGCACGAACGCACCACCACTACCGTCATGGAGAGCCGAAATGCCCTCATATGGTCCGTGGGGCGGCTGACGTGACCCCCATGATCGACGAGAAGCGAATCGAAGCAGCGGCCGTCGCGCTGTTCAACGCGAATATTTGGCATGGGTACGACGCCGAGACGAAGGCCAGGGAATGGCAACGCGACGCCGGCAGGTATCGGAGCCACGCCCGCGCCGCCCTCGCGGTGGCCGATGCCGTGGTGGGGGAGGCGCATTGGCTGGCGCCGAACCAATTGGGGGCAGACATCCTCTGGGAATGCGAGAGCATTCCCTATTCACACGGAACCGTCCGTAACTCATCGAAGGCATTGCAGGCGATTTGGGCTGCGATCCGCACCGCCTATCTCTCCCGCCAGCCCGGAGACGAAACATGAACACAACCGACGAACTTGACCGTCTTGAGGAACAAGCGGTCACACACGCTGGCGAAATGATCGAAGCACAACGGCAGATCAATGCCGAACGCCTCCGCGCCTACGCCCTACACAAACTCGCCAAGACACTCGGCAACGCGCTCATGGACTTCACGCCGGGCGGCTCGGAGTATTTCATCCAAGTTGGCGATGACTACTACGCCGATGCAGCAGCTTGCTCGCGTGTCATTCGCGAGAAGCTGGACAAAATCGCACAGTTCGCGGGCGAGCGGAATGACGAGCGCCGCCGCGCCGAGACGGCGGAAACGAAACTGTCGGATGCGCGGAGGCTGCCGTGCCATCGCCGAAGGTTACGAAATCAACGTGCTTGGCGACGATCAGCATATTCGAGTACGCAATCCAGATTTTCAGCCCGACGATGGCTCGAATCCGTGGCTGCTAATTGATGCTCGTGCCCTGGCCGCCCCATCCACTCCGCTCCCGGAGACGGGGGACGTGAAGGCTGTTCCTCCTGATGGAATCCCCATTGCAGACGAAATAACCAAGTTGGTCGAGCGTCTTCACATCTGGGCACGGGCCGGCGGTGCGGCATGGACGTGGCCCATTATGGAAGAAGGGCACCATCAAATAGGTGGCGACTGCTACTTAGCGGCGCTTTTCCTAACGCGACTGCGCAACGAATTCATGCCGGCCGAGGCCGGGAAGGAGAAAACGGAATGAGCCTGATTGCTAAAGCGAAAATTGAATTGGCGCGAGCGAATTTTGGCGACAGCGGCACCGCCGCGATGATCGACATTCTCGAACGCTTCTTCGACGAGTGGGACAGTGGCGGCGCTGTTGCCTTCGCGCTGCCGACGCTCATGAAATTGATCGGCGGCAAGCCGCTTTCGCCGCTGATCGGCGACGATGACGAGTGGATCGAACACGACTATGGCGGTCCCGTCACGTACCAGAACAAACGGTGCTCCACCGTGTTTAAGGACGTGAAAGACGGTCCTGCCTACGACATCCAGAGTGGACCGCGCATCGCCATCACCTTCCCGTACATGCCGCAGGATGCACGGGTGCCACTGCCAATCCTTGAGGTTTCGACATGACCGACACCCCCGAGGCCGCCCGCGTGACGGATGAGCAAATCGCGGCGCTGGCCGGCAGCGCAATGCTGCATCATCGACTGTTGGACATACTCCCCGTTGATGAAGCTGACGCCGTAATGAAGGCAGTCCGCATCGCCGCGGCAGGGCGGAAGCTGGACGCAGAACTACAGCACAGCATGTCGCTGATCACTGAATTGACGCCGCGCGCCGAGCGCGCCGAAGCCGCCATCGCCCGTGCGCTCCCGGCTGAGATAGAGGAAGTGGTCGAGCGGCTGGACGAAAAGATCATCGGTCCCGCACTAACCGCCGGCCACATCGTTAGCGGCCTGCTCGCTGAGCGTCTTATCAACGAACGCCATGATGCCGCCGCCACGATCCGCCGCCTCGCTGCGCCGAGTGACCGCAACAGGACAGTCGCAGCGTTGAAGATAGCCAGACAGTTTACGGCTGGAACCGATGACGGTGATCGAGAATATATTTTGAACATCATCGACGCGGCGCTCGCTGCGCCTGTCCCCGCTCCCATGCCCCTACAGGACGAGGAGCGGGCAATGTGGGAACGCGAAGCAATTGAGGCTAACGAATATGCTGTTCGCCTTCGCGCAGCGTTAGTCGCGATCTCGGAACGCGGTCCCAAGGATGATCCATGTCCCAACCCCTATGATCCTGACGGCTACCTCTCACAAGAACGAAATGTTGACGAAGCGTTTTCACGAGGCAGCGACCGAGGCGCATATTTCTCCGCGAAGATTGCTCGGGATGCGCTCAACATTCCGCCCGTCACTCTGTCCGCCGCTTCCATGCCGGAAGGGATGGAGACGCTGATCGCAAGACTGGAGGAATCGGCTGGAGAATCTCTGTACTGGATCAGCCGGATGAAAGTTGAGCGAGGTGAAGCCGCCGCCCTGATCCGCCGCCTCTCCGCCAGCCTTGCGGCTGTGCGGGCTACCGCTCTGGAAGATGCCGCTCGCAAAGTTAGTGAGGCTGCCGATGCAGCAAACGGCCAACGCGAGAAACACATGCGACTTGGTGATGAGGTGGCGGCTGATATCGCTGCTGCTGAACGCGACACGCTTGATGATGCAGCGGAGACTATCCGTGCGCTCGCAACAGCGCCCGCCGCCTCCATCCGAGGAGCGGACCATGAGTGAGCGGCTGACGGAGGAACGGCGGACCATTCACAATGTCGATGACCGTCGTCGTGGCTGGATTGGCTCTTGGGAAACCGAGCCACTCGACTACAACAAACTCGGTCCCGAGCATATTGGGCAGACTGTGATTTATCAAGATCACGGTCGCGCCGAAGCCGGAACAATTTCATCGTGGCGCGCCGGAATCGTGTTCGCCCGATACAGCCAAGGTGACACCGCAGCGGGCGCGAATGCTGCGGACCTCGTTCTTGGCATTCGACCTCTTGATGGGCCGGACCTCACCGCCGGCCGCGCCGCTCTCGCCAGGGAGGCGGAGCATGGCTGACCGGGAACAACTGATCGCACTACTGGCGCGCTGCGAAGCGGCGAGCGGGCCGGATCGCGAGTTGGACACCGACATTTTACGGGCGATCCACGCAGGCCCGCAAGATTGGAGAAATGGTGTTGCGTACTTCACCGCCAGCATCGACGCCGCCCTCGCGCTGTCGATCAAAATGGTCGGCACGCGGAAAGCGCTAGCATTCCTGGGCACCATCGCGAGCGAGCTTCCCAACCACATCAACTCAAGCGAGATGAGCGGCGGTTTACAGTGCTTCATGCTTTGCAAGGCGCTGATGGTCAACGTCCTCCGCGCCCTCATCGCCCAAGACCCGGAGCACACATGACCGGGTTCCAAGCCATTCTCCGCACGGCGCTCGTCTTCGGCGCGCTCGCTGCCGTCGTCCTCGGCCTGGTCTTCGTGGCGCTCGGCCTGTGGGGAATTGTCGGAGTCACGGTAGCTGCTCTTGTCTGGGCGGCATGGGAGCCGCCGGCACGTAGCCACCGGCAGCAGAGGAGAGGGTGATGACGGACAAACGGAATGCGACCGCATCGCCCACGAAGCGGGGCAAGACGAAGAAGGCAACTGATCATGAACGCGGCTTCGCCAGTGGCGTAGCGGTGGCCTGCGGCATCGCTTACGGCACTTTCGGGAGTGAGGTTGCGGTCGAGGAAATCTTGCGTGCTTGTGGCCTCGAAACGCGCGCGAAGATGAGGGCGCTCGGCGTGGACGACTACGACTTGGACATCCTCAAGCCGCTACTCGCCCAAATCAACAGGAGGTGGTGATGCTCGCCCCCATGACGGACAAGAGCGCGGAACAGGCGGCGCGGGAGGCGGTCGCCGCAGCGACAGCGGTAATCCGACAACACGATATCGATTGGGAAACCTTCGACGGCATCACACCTGACTTTGAACCCGCCGATTGGCCGCCGCCGATTCGCGATTTACGAGACGTGATTGCAGCCGCCCTCACATCCTACGCCGACGCCAGAGTGCGGGAGGAACGTGAGGCGTGCGCTGTTCATGTTGAGACGATGCCACAACGGCCTGATCCATTCGATGGCGGTCGACACGACGATGAACAGGTGGCGCGGGAGATCGCGGTCGCGATGTGCGGCGACGATCATCTCGCCTGCACCTATCCCGATTGCGGCTGCAAGAAAATACCGGCGCGAATGCCGGCGGTCATGGCTCTCGTCACCTCCTATGCCGACGCCAGAGGGCGGGAGGGCGCGGAGGCCGAAGGCTGGGCCGTCGTCGAGAACGGCGAGATCAACGTCAAGACTGTCTCGCCAACACGCAGGGCGGCGATCGTCAATTGGCTTGTTGTCGATCACGATGTGATGATAACGCGGCACACGGCTGACCGAACCATTGAAGCCGAGTGGCTTGCTCGCCATCCAGAAGAAACCGACGCCGTGCCGGTTACGATCCGCGCCCGCCCAGTGACGCCATGACCCCGGCAGGCGAGACGGGAGGGGGCGGACATACGCTACGCATGGCGAAGATTGCGCGACGGTACGGCGTCCCTCTCTCTGACTTGAGACATGCCGCCGAGCTTCTATACGAGCACATCGCAGAAGCATTTGAACCCGAGTGGCTAGACCTTCTCGCGCGCATTCTCATCCGGCGGGTTCCGTCGTCCCTCACCCCCGGCAAGGAGGAGTAGATGGGCGTCCATTCATACATCGTGAACGAGAGGCAATTTGCCAAGATCGTGCGTCAGCATGGGGCGGTTGCCCACGGCGTCAACTTCGGATTCATGGCGGTCATTCCGCCAGAGGGAGTTAAGACATATACGCTTGCCCAATGCGAATGGATTGGCAACTACAGCCACAAGACTTGCATCTTCACCACCAAGTTTCCACCGAAACGCGCTACCGACTCGCGCTATCTCGGCCCTGACCGTTTCTGGGAAGGCCGCGCCCTCGCCCGCCCGGATGGAGGGGGAAGGTAAATGCGTCGTATCGAGAACATATTGAACCTTGCTCGCGGCATTATAACCTACGAACTCGCGGACGGACAACGCATAGACCTCGACGCCACCGCCGTACACCGGCATGGCGCCGCAGAATTAATCCGTGCCGCTGGCCTTGGCCATCTACTACCCACGGAACGGATGAAGGTCATCCAGAACGGCCGACACATCGGGACGGTCCCACCTGATTTCAACCCGATAGCGATCAAAAGCCGGTCGTTCTTGTACGACCCGCGACCGGGTGATTTCCAGCGCGATGGCGACACATGGATTGCGAGTCCATCCCTCGGCAACGGCGATCTTGAGGCCATTCCAGGGTTCGCCCCCACCCCCGAGGGTGGGTGAATGGCGGCGGTCTCGCCTCGGCTTCTCACGCGAGCGGAAGCTGCCGCCTACTGCCGGCTGGCGCTTTCCAGCTTTGATGCCTGGGTCATTGCCGGCCGGCTTCCCAAGCCTATCCCCGATACTCACAGATGGGATCGCCGCGCGATCGATTTGGCGCTGGACAAGATCAGCAACCTCACCCCGAACATAGAGCCTTCCGCTTACGAGCGGTGGAAGGCGGGGCGGCATGCGCGTGCATCTTAGGGGCCTTCACTCGGTTCGGAAGGTTCTGGCCGACGGGGCCGTGACGACCTACCGCTATGCTTGGCGGGGCGGACCTCGCGTCGAGGGCGAGCCGGGGACGCCCGCCTTCATGGCGTCTTATGCCGCAGCCGTCGCTTCAGTGAAGATCCCGGTGCAGGGCACGCTCTTCACGCTGATCGCTGAATACCGCGCATCAAGCGACTACCTCGGCTGCCGGCCGGCAACAAGGCGCGACTATGCCCGCTACCTCCGGCTGATCGAAGAGGAATTCGGCGACACGCCGATAGAGGCGCTGACCGACAATCGCATGCGGGGAGACTTCAAGGAGTGGCGGGACGGTATGGCAGCCACACCGCGTTCAGCCGACCTCGCGTGGTCGGTTCTGGCCCGCGTCCTGTCCGTCGCCAAAGACCGCGGGCGCATCGACATGAACCCGTGCGAGCGCGGCGGACGGCTCTACACGGCCGACAGGACCGACGCCATCTGGACGCCAGTCCTTGTCGATCTGGCGCTGGCCCGCTTTCCCAAGCACCTCCGCTGGGCATTGATGCTGGCATTGTGGACCGGCCAGCGGCAAGGCGATCTGCTTCGCCTACCGTGGTCAGCCTATCAGGGAGAGCGCATCCGCCTTCGCCAGTCCAAGACCGGCGCCCGCGTCACTATCCCGGTGGGCCGGACGCTCCGCACCGAGCTTGAACGTATCCCGAGACTCGGGCCGGTCATCCTCACATCGAGCGACGAGACGCCGTGGACCGGCGACGGCTTCCGATCATCATGGGGAAAGGCATGCAAGGCCGCCGGGATCGTTGGCGTGACGTTCCACGATCTTCGAGGGTCGGCAATCACGCGTCTGGCTGAAGCTGGCGCCACGGTTCCCGAGATCGCCGCCATCACCGGCCACGGCCTCGCCGACGTGGCGGAGATATTGGACGCGAACTATCTGAGCCACACGAACGCGCTTGCCGACAGCGGGATCAGGAAGCTTGAGCGGAAGGAAAGCCGAACGAAACCTGTAAACCGCATGTAAACTGGTCTAGGGCCGTAGCCCGGAAACCGTGGTGGGCGATGCAGGGATCGAACCTGCGACCCGCTGATTAAGAGTCGAGTGGCGTTCTCGCAAGATCAATGGCTTCGCTGTAAAATGACTACGAACCGCCCCACCTGATTTCAATGGGTTAGATGGACAATGTAAAATGAAAAAGCGAAGCGATGAGCCGGGCTACGTCTATTTCATGGTGATGTATCGGCCAATGGGCGACGACGAAACCAACGACAGCAGCGGCGACGACTCCGTCTGGATCAAGATAGGATTCTCAACATCGCCGACTGCGCGTCTTAGCAATCTGCGGACGGCAATCCCCTTTGAAATAGAGATCGAAGAGACCTTTCCCGGCACGGAGGCTGAGGAGCGCGCCCTCCACAAACGTTTTGCAAAGCATCGCATCAAGCGAGAATGGTTCCGCTTCGATGAAGAAATCGGTGAGTTTCTAGATGATCTTCGAGATGCGGAAATTCTGCTGAAGATGAAGCATGGCGATGACTATGAGCCATCGTTGAGCGAATGCCTTGCCGTCGAGAATCCCGGAAAGACATTTAACGACATTTTCTGTCGCGGCGATGCAACCATGCTTCCCGTAGAGCCGCCTTCCCCTAACGAGGATCACCAGCATGGCTGACCAAGAAGAACTGACGCTGACGGAGATCGCGAAACGTGGCTACGCCATTTGGCGCGGAACGCATCGCCGCAACACGCCGACTCCGCAGCATTGGGATGATCTTGCGCCTTCAGAACGCGAGTCCTATGCGGCCGTCGTCGCATTTGCAGTCACCTATACCCGCGATGCAATTGCTGAAGCCTCCTGATGCCCTCCCCGTTCAGGTTCGCGCACGTCTACATCGGCATAGGCGTGGCGGTGATGGTAGGATTCGGAATAGGCCGGTTGGCGGGATGGTGGTGAGATGAGCGAGATCAATCGATGATAACAAATTCGAATCCAGCATGGCGCGCGTCTGTGCGATCAATGCGGCTGCTTTGTCCCCTTGGGGTAATTGCTGCGGCGGCGGTCGGCTATCTCGACTGGTCCTACGAACGCTATGAACTGATGGCCGTCGCCGCTTTTTGCGGCGGTGTCTCGACTATGCTCACTTGGATTCAATGGCGTTGGTTTTCAATCTAACAAAGGAGAGAGTCATGCTTTCAACACTTCTTCGGCGCTCACCAAAAGTCGAAGCCCTTGACCTGATAAAGCGCGAGCGGCCGGACATTTCGTCTGATCGCACAGCGCTGGCACCGGAGCCGCGCCAAGAGCAAAGTCTTCTGGAGGAATATGCTCGGTTAAGCTCATCGCTCGGCTTGGAAAACCCACACATCAACGCTGATCTGATGGTGGAAAAATTCAAGAACTTTCTGCGGCAGAAAGATTGGGCGATCTTTTCACTACCAACCGTCGTCGCCTACATGAACAAGAAGTCCGCTGACGAAAGCATGGCGAAGGCTGGATGGCATTGGCGGCCGTTGCGGATCAAGGATGACATCAAGAACGTCAGATTCGGCACTCAGGCTCGCAAATGGGGCCACCAAGAAAACGAAATGCAGCCAGCCTCTGATTATTATTGTGGCCCTCACGCGGAACAAGGGCACCAATGGTCAAATAGCCGACAAAACCACGAAGCGGTGACTCTCCACGTCCCTTCAAGCGGCAGTCCCTACGACAAACTCATTCCGATACACGCGCTTCGCAAGGTTGCGGAGACTGAAAAGGAATACGCCGACCCCGTAGCGTTTTTCGTCTGCGATTACGCACCAGCGCCGCACATCGAGCATCCCGATCCATTTCTGATGGCCGTCGTGAACAATGCTCGTCTTGCGCAGGGCGTCGGGCGCTTCATCATCGACTTTTGGGACGAGCCCGGCTTTGGCATCGAGCAGATGATGAAATAGAGCTGCTGAAACGCAAAAATCCCGGCCGCCCCGCGCGAAGCGGAACAGCCGGGCCAAGGTTCATCTGGAACAAGCTGAGGGTCAGGTTTACGTAGTACCTCGCATCTACGTTGGACGGAAGCCGGATGGCTCCGCCCCTTCCCGAGGGAAGATCAGAAAATGGAGATGGACGTGAGCGCAAATATCTACTTCGAGCCAATTGATCCACATCCACGGGCTATCGGCACCTTTGCACCATCGTCGTTTCAGGAAGCGATGCGCAAAGCCGGTTTCGAATTGCCCTGCGTCCTTGACGCGAGCGCCGTGCCCGTCCTTTCAGGTATGGCCGCAACTTTTGGCTCTAACTCGCCAAATCCCTACGAAGAAATTATTGAAGCAATTGAGACACACGGTAAAATACGGCTGTGGGCTGAATACTAACGTAATCCGGCTGGGATCAGGTAGTTCGCGCCGCGCACATCATCGAAGCGCTGCGGTTTCAGGTTCGGTTCAACCGGCGCGACAACTGGCGGCACTGCCACCGCCCATCCCTTGCCACCGCCGATCAGGCACATCGTATCAGTGTTCGGATGTGCCCACAGCGACCAGTCGCCCGCCACCGGGTTGACCGTGATGCTCATCGCGTTCCCGGTCAGGGTTTGCGCGGTGAAGGCGGGCAACTCGCCGAATTGGGCTTTGGCCTTGTCCAATGCGATCTGCCTTGGAAAACAGTCGCCCATAGCCGCCTGAGCGGCAACCGGCATAAACACGGCAAGCGCGATGATGGCGATTTGGTTCATGGCGATGTCCTGTCTCTCGCGGCCAGCTTTTCCAGAAGGTCGAGAAGCTGCATGTTCAGCGCCTTCAGCGAGGACAGATCGCTCTCCGCGCGGTTCTGCGATTGGGATTGCGCGGCGAGCCTGTCCTGAACGGCCTTGAGCTGTTCTTCCAGCGTCATGATCCGGTCGTTGACCGTCTGCTTGATGAACGTCTCGGCATAGGGCTTCACGATGAAGCCGCCCAACGTCAGGAAGAACCCGGCTAGGATCAGCACGTCGCGGAATTTCTTGGCGAGATCGAGGATGGTGGTCATGGGGTTGCTCTCTGTAACAAATCGTCCAGCTTATTTTCGATCCGATCAAGACGGGCCGTGACCTCGGCGCGTAGCGCCCTGCTATCCGCCTCGGTCCGCACCAATCGCTCAATCAGCGCCGGTCGACCGACGAGCGACGTTTCGATGTTCGTCACGCGCCCGTCCATCTTCGCGATCCATGTGGATGTCACGAAGATGAGCAGCCCGCTTTGAAACAGGATTGTCACGATGAGACCGAGTGCGCTCAGCAACAGGCGACGGTCGGTGAACCAGCGATCGGTCATGTAATCTCAATTCCTCATGATCTCTGCGAAGCGATATTTGATCCATCGCCGGGCAAGGGCGATGTTGCCGAAGTAGTGGACGGCCCAAGCCCACACGACGACTGCGACGAAGATGGCGCACGTCCCGAATACGGCTTCGATCATCGGATGCGTCGGTTCGGGATGAACGACAAGCTCGGCTGGCGAGACGCACACCGTCGATGTCACCTGTACCGGATCGTAGAACGCCGCGAGCGGATCAGGACCAAGCGCCGGCACCTCGGCTTCCGGTTCGGGGATGACGAGGTAGTCGGTCACGGGCTATTTCTTGGTCTGTGGCTTACGGCGGATTTGCGCTGTTGAGCGTTCGTTGCGCCGAGCGCGAAACTGGATTGCAAATTTCTTCGGAGCGACACGTACCGTTATCAGTCGCGATCCGCGCTTCCTCATCTCGACGATTTGAAACTCGAAATCATGAGACAAGCCGCAATCACAACAGATCAACCGATGTTGCAGATGCGCCGACTTGGGGCCGCTCCACAACCGCTGGCGTGGATCAGGAAAGATTGAATCGCAGAATTGCCCGGCCTCGGCTTTGGCGCGATGCACGTTTGTCATTTTGATTTCCATCCGCAATATCTCTGGCCGTACCGATCTTGCGTGACGATCCGTTCAGTCGTCGGCCGGGTCAGAACGTCGCCGAGCTGAATCTTGATTAGTCCGCCCATGCTATTCATCGTGTCGCACCAGTTGCCGCCCTTGTTGGTGGTGACAGTGCTTGTCGGAACCGGGATGATCGTTGCCAGTTTGGTGCCGGCGATGCCGCCCGTGATCTCGCCGGCTTTCTCAATCAGTCTTCCGCACGCGGAATTCGTCAGCAGCGCGATCAAGATCAGCGTCGGAAAGAGCATGGACTTCATCGGATAGTTTCCTGGCATCATCGGCGTTCGCCTTATCCTCTGCGTTCTGCGCAGCCCGTTGATCGGCCGCGCCCTGGTTCTGTGTCGCCTGCTTGGCGAGAAGGCCCGCGAACAGCTTCTTGATGAAGGCCGGGATTGCGCCGCGCAGGAATTCGAGGAGCCAGACGGGCATTTTCCCTCACTATCACGAATGGCGAATGCTAGAATTCCGCCGGAGAGAGAGTACAATTAGGCATGCTCACACAAGCCAGATTGCGCGAATTATTGTTCTACGATCAGGACACTGGCGTCTTTACATGGATGGTGACAACAGGCTGCATCAAGGTTGGTGCCATTGCAGGTAGCCCGGACGCTAAGGGCTATCTGCGTATTGGAATTGACGGCCATACCTATCTTGCTCACCGCCTTGCATGGCTCTACGTGACCGGCGAGTGGCCCCATGCTGAGATCGACCATAAGTTTGGCAACGTAGCTGACAACCGCATCGCCAAACTGCGCGAGGCTTCACATCGCCAGAATATGGCCAATCGCAAATCGCATAAGAACAATCGATCCAAGTTGAAGGGCGCACATTGGTTCGCTGCAACAAATCGATGGCGGTCTAGCATCACTAGGGATGGCAAGCGCCGCCACCTCGGCTGGTTTGATGCCGCTGGTGCGGCCCATGCTGCATATAACAAGGCCGCTAAAGAGGCCTTCGGCCAATTCGCGCGGACAGACTAAAACAACGCTATTCACTTTTACGTGATATTGATATTATTAAACAAATAGACACGAAACAACGCATTTTCGGCTACTTTGTCCACAGCCGATTTTACTTCTTGACCGAAGTGTGCTACTCTAGCAACACTAGCCGATGTGGCTAGCGTTCTTTGACATTGCTGGAGGAATACTATGGCGATATACGCTCGCTTCGGAACTCGCGTTGAGCTGACGGCCGCTCGCTTCATCCCGATCTGGGTTGAGCACCGCCCCGGCGAAACCAAGTGGCACTACGCCGAACCAAAGCGCACCAAGCGGACGGGCGAGGTGAAGGAAATGCCAGTCCCATTCGTGACTGCCGTCGAAGCCGAGACGATGCGGCCAATCTGCGATGGCAAGTGGCTCGACCTCAACACCTTCCGGGCCGACGACGGGATCAGGGAGCTGATGTTCAAGGTGATGGACCTTGACCCGGTTGGGGTTGCAAAGGCTGAAGGCTGGAACAAGGTCGGCAGCCCCGAGGCGTCGGAACTGTTTGAACCAATCGACGAGAAGATGGTCGCCTGACAACAATCGCCCCGCCGGGTTCGCGCTCGGCGGGGTTTAGCTATTTCTTCATGTCGGGGAGCGCGTCGCGGCCGAAGATGATCATCACGGCCGCATAGCCATACTCGACGGCGTTCTGCGGCGTGATGGCTTCGACGACGCTGACGCCGAAGAATTCGGCGACACATACGGCGAGGAGCAGGAGCGCCCCGATCTTTGTCTTGCTGTTGGTAAACATGGCGACGAATGCGGTCATACGTCGTTCTCCTGTTGATTGTCAGAGTCGTGGGGAGTTGACGTGCGTTTAGCGATTTGCTAAACGAGTGCCTACGGCACTTCCGCCGATAGGAGATTTGTCAAATGGCTGAGGCCAAAACACTCGTCACGTTCCTTCTCGACCGCACCGGCTCGATGCAGGCGATCAAGACCGACACGATGGGGGCGTTCAACGCTTACCTCGAAACTCTCAAAACGAGTGGCGCACCAATTGAATTTTCGCTTGTCCAATTCGATTCGATCAGCATCGACAAGACGTGTCTGAACGTTGCCGTTGCCGATGCACCGGAGTTGACGGATGCAAACTACGAACCGCGCGCTTGGACGCCGCTCATCGACGCCGCCTACAAGACCATCGTTGCCATCGCCGATTCGCTGACCAAACGCGACGACAAGCCGAGCGTCGTCGTTTGCATCCAGACCGATGGCGAAGAGAATGCCTCCAAGGAACACACTTGGGAAGAACTCAATGCGCTCATCAAAGAAAAGACCGCCCTTGGTTGGCAGTTCAATTTCATGGGTGCGAGCATTGACGCTTACAAACAGGGTGCCCAAATGGGCATCGCGACGGCTGACTCGTTGAGCTACGACAGCCATGATCATGTCGCCACTCAATCTGCCTTCCGTGCATCAGCATCAAATACAGCACGATTTGCGGCAGGACTCTCCGCCTCGACCAACTTTTCACTCTCTCAAAAGAGGGCGTCCGGCGACAAGTACGTTCCTCCGGTGGGGTCAAGGCCCACACCGAAGTCCAAACAGAAGATCGTTGACGATATCACGCTCTAATGGTTCGTCGGACGACATCAAATGTGGGTGCCACGCTCAGCCGATACCTAATCGAGCGTGGCATCACTCAATCCGTAGCTGCGTCAAGTTCCGGAACGTCAAAGCCATATCTAAATCAAATCATCACGGGTCATAGAAAAGCAGCGCCGGAATGGCTTGATCTAATAGCCGATACACTGAAACTCAGTCGGCTTGACCGTGAAAAGTTGCATCGCGCTGGTGCCCTTGACCACGGATTCAAACTGGACTTGACACCACCTATTTCCTCCCGAAAAACGTCCTGAATATCGCCGCGACCGGACATGCCGAAAGGCCCCGGTCGGGTTATGCCTTCCTCGGTCCAAATATCAGGGCAAGAATGGCCCTGCCGATTGCGGCCCAATCCAGGCCCCCGGAAACCGGGGCAGGACTCGTCGGATCGGCTTCGTCGTCCACTACCCCCGGAACATCGGGGAGCGGCGGTACGGGCACCGGAGCCGGTGTCAGGGTTGGGGACGGCCGCACGGCGGGGGTGACGGCGGTGGCCCGAGCCATCGCCAGCGCTTCCTTGCGGACGCCTTCGATGCGACGTGCCCAGCCCTTGCCGAAGGTAGGCCACGTCTTGAGGCGCTTCAAATAGGCCAGTCGGCGGTCACACAGATCGTCGACGACGGACGCGGCCTTGGCCTTCTTAGCTGCATCCAAGGTCGCCGGGCCGATCTTGCCATCAACGCCGACACCGAGAGAATTCTGAAGGTAGGGGATTGCCCGGCCCATGCCCGAGTTCACCGCGAAATCGAACACCGCGTAGTCAAGGCCGGTCGGCAGATCGTCACCATGAACCTTGTCCCAATAGTTGGCGCGATAGATCGCAGCGGCTTCTGCACGGGTGAGTGTTTTCACATCGGCTTTGGTGACTTTCTTGTTTCGCCATGCGCCGAGCGTCCCGATGGTGATCCCGAGATTGGTAGCACCGCCGGGGTCGCGCGGGTGATCGACATAGCCGTCCTCATGGACAAGGACGAGCGCAAGCGAGCGGTCAAAGTTGGTGGCGGTCATGTCTGTTCCTTGTCGGGGAGTCCCGACTTGTGGAGCAAAACAATTGCAGCGCCCCCGGTGGTGGGCTTTTCAGGAATGCGCCAACAGCCAAACATCGTCGCTGACTCACTACAGCAATCTGCACATACCGCCTGCCCGGTTGCGTAGAGCCAGAACGCAAAGCTGCCGCATCGGCATTGCCATACTTCCGGTTCCGGTGGAGGTTTCAGCGAGACAACGGTCATTGGTTGTTCCTTTCGGGGAGGAAGGGGCGGCCGGGGGCCTTCCCTTTAGAGTTGCCGAAGAGTAGATTTGGCGCTCCCGCAAATGGAGGTGCGCTCGTGAACTACAAACTGACGCCCAAAGATTTTCCGCTGGTCGCAATCGGGGCCGCCGTGTACCGGCGCACCTTGTCCAGCCCGTTGTGCGTTGTTGCCGACGAGCGGCTCGCCAGCGAGATAGCAACCCGCCTCAACATGACCGCGCGTATCGGCGTCGGTGGTGGGTTGGATGGTGCGCTCGGCGGATCGACGACGCTTGTCTCAGCTGGCGGCATCGCGGGCACCAACGCCGGCGGACGTGCCGGATAGTTGGCGATCCGGACTACCGCCCCATCGCCTTCAGCACCTTCCGCCCGTAGGCGGAGCAGCGCGGCCGGGCGAAAATTCCAGATTGATAAAGCGAAGCGGCGTGGCAGAGGTTGCCGCCGGCCCGCCTCAGCGCCAGATCGAGATAGGCGGTGCCGTAGCGAACGTTGGTGGCGCGATCGGCGAGTTGCGAGCACTTGCCCTTGAAGCCGACCGAGCGCGCCGTGGCGCATTTGATCTGCATCCGGCCCCACTCGCCGGCCTTGCCGCGGAGGTGGTCCTTGCCCTTGCTCTCGATGTGGATAATGGCGTCCACGAACGAGCGTGGCGCAGCCGTGGCCGGCATGGCGATCAGGCACGCGAGCGCCATGACCGCCGCGAAGGTTCGGCATGTGCCCATCTAGGCAGCGCGCGCGAAGGCGCCCCAATGCTCTATTGCGGCAGCGACATAGGCTGCGTGCGCCTGTTCCGGCGTATTGAAACGGCCAAGATAAATACAACGACCTCTCACCCTGATTTGGGCAACCCACTTCGCGCCGTCTTCTCTCCAAGAGACACCCTTGAAGCCCGAGGTGGGTTGCC